>WPCJ01038443.1_pt1 | contig 96154 bp, 42 predicted proteins | sample 5399831 | NCBI WGS metagenome assembly WPCJ01 (sample SAMN12869470, study PRJNA574797) | sludge metagenome | isolation source: wastewater treatment of pH10 | place: China:Beijing | collected 2019-05-20
CATGGCTGGAGTAACCCTCCTGAAACATATGCAGAATAAACAAACGGTAGAAAAAAATGTTTATCCCTTCCCTACTCCTCTTTAGACAATTCACTCCACTATATGTTATATAACATAATTATGGAATCACTGTTTGTCATACGTTTTTTATATATTGCGGCGCTGTTTTGGATAGCATGACTTTGCCGGTATTTATACCACGGCAAAGTCTTTTTTCATACAATTAAAAATTAGGATCAAGAACTAAGACTATAGAAATTCAAGATTAAGATTCAATATTCAAGATTTTCAAACTTCTTGACTTCTTTATTAATTAGTCTTATGGGCATATTAATAACATTATAATATTTTCTAATCATGAAACGAGCAAGAGAACTATTCTCACACGGACACATGATTATTGCGAGTTCAAACAAATTTAGATATTCACTCGCCATGGCATAGCTCAAGTAAACTTGGCTCTGCCCATTTGGCTTAACGCGAATATTCCATACACATCAACAAAAAAAATAAAAAAGCGTATGAAAGTTTACAAAACAAACGAAATCAGGAACATTGCCCTCATTGGCAATGCAGGCTCAGGTAAGACCACTCTCGCAGAAGCCATGCTTTTCGAGTGTGGTCTTATAAAACGACGCGGTACTGTAGACGGAAAAAATACCGTAAGTGACTACTTCCCTGTAGAAAAGGAATATGGATATTCCGTCTTCTCCACTGTTTTTTCATACGAGTGGAAAGAGAAACTGATGAATTTTATCGATTGTCCAGGCTCGGATGATTTTGTAGGAGGAGTTGTTTCAGCCCTCAATGTTACGGATATGGCACTGATGCTGATCGATGCTGCCAACGGGATAGAAGTTGGCACCGTCAATCAGCTCCGCTATGTGGACGACCTGAATAAACCGCTCCTTTTCCTGATGAATCAGATGGACCATGAGAAAGCAGATTACGACAACACCCTTGCAAGCCTGAAAGAACAATATGGTAACAAAGTCGTACCGGTACAATATCCTATTGGCAGCGGCAGTTCTTTCGACGGGATCGTGGATGTATTGAAGCAAAAGCTGTATAAATGGAAACCGGGTGCTACAGCCCCCGACGTATTGGAAATCCCCGATAGTGAGAAGGAAAAAGCGGGAGAATATTATCAGACTTTGTTGGAAGCAGCAGCCGAAAATGATGAAGGTCTGATGGAAAAATATTTCGATCAGGGTTCCCTTACCGAAGAAGAGATGCGAGACGGTATCCACAAGGGAATGATCAGCCGCAGCCTCTTCCCGCTCTTCTGTGCGTCAGCAGAAAAAAATATGGCTGTGCACCGTATCATGAACTTCCTGAGTATGGTGGCGCCCTCTCCGCTTGATGTCCCTACCCCTCTTAACAGCGAAGGGGAAGAAGTGAAACCCGATGCATCAGCCCCCACAAGTTTGTTTTTCTTTAAAACAACGGTCGAGCCCCATATCGGGGAAGTTTCCTATTTTAAGGTAATGTCAGGCTCGGTGAAAGAAGGCGACGATCTCGTCAATGCTAACCGCGGTTCAAAAGAACGCCTCGTACAGCTTTATACCGTGGCCGGACAGATCCGCAACAAAGCGGAAGAGTTACAGGCTGGCAGTATCGGCGCAGCGGTAAAACTGAAAGACGTGCGTACAGGAAATACACTCAACTCAAAAGATACCGAGAACAAGTTTGACTTCATCCGTTATCCGGAACCCCGTTACCGCCGGGCGATCAAGGCTGTCAACGAGTCGAACTCCGAAAAGCTGAGCGAAGCCCTCACCCGCATGAAAGAGGAAGATCCCACCTGGTTGGTGGAAAACTCCAAGGAACTGAAACAGACTATTGTCTCCGGACAAGGCGAATTCCACCTGAGAACATTAAAATGGCGGTTGGAAAACAACGATAAGATCGAGATTGAATTCCTGGAGCCCAAGATCCCTTACCGCGAAACCATTACGAAGTCGGCGCGTGCCGATTACCGCCACAAAAAACAGTCGGGAGGTGCCGGCCAGTTCGGTGAGGTGCATCTTATTGTAGAGCCTTATACCGAAGGGATGGCTGTGCCGGAAGTTTATCGTTTTAACGGGCAGGAATACAAAGTACAGAACCGCGATACACAGGAGATCAACCTGGATTGGGGCGGCAAACTGGTATTTGTGAACAGTATCGTGGGTGGAGCCATTGACGCCCGCTTCCTGCCTGCTATCCTGAAAGGGATCATGGCCCGTATGGAGCAGGGGCCCCTTACCGGATCGTATGCCCGCGACGTACGCGTGATTGTGTACGACGGCAAGATGCACCCTGTGGATTCCAATGAAATCTCTTTTATGCTCGCAGGACGCAATGCGTTCAGTACCGCCTTCAAAAATGCAGGGCCCAAGATCCTCGAACCTGTCTATGATGTAACGGTATCCGTACCGGGTGAATATATGGGCGATGTGATGAGTGACCTGCAGGGACGCCGTGCCATGATCATGGGTATGGAAAGTGAAAAAGGATTCGAAAAACTGAAGGCGAAAGTGCCCCTGAAAGAAATGAGTTCCTACTCCACATCGCTGAGTTCCATCTCCGGTGGAAGGGCTTCTTTTTCCATGAAATTCTCGAGCTATGAACTGGTTCCTTCCGATGTACAGGAAAAACTGTTGAAAGCGTATGAGGCACAGGAAAAGGAAGAGTAACAATAACCACACACTACTTCAACATCAGGGGCGACCGTTTGGCCGCCCCTGTTTGATTATTCTCCCAATGTACCCGAAAATCGTTCTATATATTCACTCGGACGCATATTGAATTCCTTCTTGAAGCAGGAACTGAAATACTTAGGATCGTTGAACCCCACAGCATAAGCCAGATCCGATATCCGGATATTCCGGTTTTGATCCATGATCCGGCAGGCCGCTTTTAACCTGATATTCGTGATAAATGCCGAAGTATTCAATCCTGTAAGGGTTTTCAGCTTATTATACAGCGTGGACTTGCTTACGTTCATCTCTTCCGAGAACTGTTGCTGGTCAAATTCCGTATTATCTAAATGCCGGTTTACGCAATCGATCGCTTTTCGTATGAATTCTTCGTCGAGATTGGTGAATTCCAGGTCTTTCAATTCAAATACCAGCTGGTTTTTAAAATCCCGTGCTATGCGTTCCCGGCTTTTTAAGAGATTTTTGATACGCGCATGCAGTACGTTCAGGTTAAAAGGCTTACTGATAAATGCATCGGCTCCCGACTCATAGGCATCGGCGCGGTCTTTCTCATCGGTTTTGGCCGTCAGTAAGATAATAGGAATATGACTATATTCAATATTGTTCTTCAGCGATCTGCACAGTTCCACGCCATCCATTTCCGGCATCATAATATCCGAAACAATAATATCTATTTTTTCATGTTCGAGAATAAGCATCGCCTCTTTTCCGTTTGTAGCAGTCAATACATGATAATCCCTGTTTAACAACCGATGAATAAGCTGCAATATCTCCGCATTGTCTTCCACAACCAATATGGATGATGTTTTTTGTTTTTTCGTCGTAGGTGCGTTTTCTTCTGCTATCGCGGGGGCTTCCACGATTGTCGGCTCCCGGACGGTTTCAAATTTATTCGTATCGATTTCTGAATCCTCGAAACAGGAGACATCGATGGGAAGAATGACCGTGAATTCAGTCCCTTTACCGATCTCGCTTTCCACCTGTATCGTCCCGTGATAGAGGTTGACAAGGTCTTTTACCAGTGATAATCCGATGCCGGTACCAGTAGTTTTGTGCCGACGGTAATTTCCCTCGTAGAACCGTTTGAATAATGTTTGCTGGTCTTCTTTCGAGATTCCCGCTCCATCATCTTTTACCGATACCAGGATATGGTCTTTTTCTTCATCCCGGTATGATAGCGTTACCCGTATGGAGCCCCCTTCCGAAACATATTTGGCAGCATTTGAGACCAGATTGTAGAGAATCTTGTCCAATTTGTCAATATCAAACAATCCCTGGATATTTTCCGGATCACTCACGTAGGAAAAATGAAGTTTCTTTTTCCTGATCAGCGGATAAAACGACTCGATAGCGTTCCTTATAAATTCGGAGATATTACCGTATGCAACGCGCAATCGCAAATTCCCTGACTCGGCTTTCCTGAATTCCAGGATTTGTTGCAACAACCGGGACAACCGGTTGATATTCTGCCCCATAGTCGCATACAGGTCGTCATTCCGGGGTGATATTTGTTGCAATTCGTCCACTGTAGCCGAAATAATGGTGAGCGGTGTCAGGAATTCATGCGTGATATTCGTGAAAAACTGTAGTTTGGCATGGTTGAGTTCTTCTGCTTTTTCCTGTTCTATCTCTTTATACCGTAATTGATTACGAAGATGTATGCGATTCAGGATATTCCGGTAGATCGCATAACCGATCAGCACGAAAGTACAAAAATAGATGACAAAAGCCCACCATGAAAGCCAGAACGGGGGCAGCACATTGATTCGCATCTCTTTAATCTCATCGTTCCACACGCCATTCTGCGTAGTCGCCCTCAATTGAAAAACATACTGTCCCGGCGAAAGATTATTGTAATAAGCCACATTTTGTTTCGAATCGGCATATGTCCAGTCCGGATCAAACCCGGCCAGTTTATAGGCATATCTGTTCAGTTCGGGATTTTTGTAATTGAGGGTCGCAAAATGGATACTGAAATTGTTATACTTATGCGGAATCGTGATCCGATCAGAGAAAGAAGGGACTTTTTCAGATATTTTGCCGGTTATTTCCTTATCCAGGTTATAGAAAGAGGTGTTCAATACCCTTATATCGGTTATATAAAACGGTGTCGGATTGATCTCTACCTCTATATTATCGGGATTGAACCTTACCAATCCTTTATACCCCCCAAAAAACAACTCTCCGTTATGATTACAGGATGATTTCGATATGAAAAAGTTATCGCATAACCCATCGGCTGTAGTATAAACCCGATAGCTTGTCAGTTCGGCTGTTTCATTGAACGAGAGCCTGGCAAGTCCGTTGCTTGTACCGATCCACAGATTTCCCTGCCGGTCTTCCCTGATGGAACTAATCAGGGTTCCCAGAATAGAGAATTGGGGCGATTTGTCGATAAACGAGTCCGACACTTTGTCGTACAGGTACAACCTTCCGTTTTCGGCTCCCGCCCATAAACGTCCGAAGGTATCATAATGCAGCACATTGATGGTGTGAGCGGATATCTTTCCATTTTCAGCAGTATAGTTCCTGAAAGTGAGTCCTTCTTTACGCCAGGGATCACCTTCCACCGATATTATACCATTACCGATCGTTGCAACCCATATTCTGCCGGTATCGTCTTCCGCGATATCGATCATACTTGACGGCTCCAGGCGCTTACCATCGATAATGATCTCATCGAAAGTAACTCCTGTATTATCGCTGAGCCAGACACCCAGCCCATATTGCGTTCCAAGCCAGCAATTCTGCTGTCGGTCGATGTAAATGCTCCGTATACGATTATCACTGATGAAACTGCAATTCTCTTCAGTATACGTTTTGACAGGTTTTCCTTTTTCATATACCCATAACCCGCCTCCATACGTACCGAAAAGTATTTCGCCGGTATTACGCTGCTTGATATCATACGTTGTAATTTGACCCATTCCGTTGAATTCAGGCAAGGCCAGTTGCGAGATAGTCTTTCCCGATTTTTTATCATGCAGGACAACTCCGTATGTACCTACACCCATCCACATATTATCATCATTATCTAAAAAAACCGACCGTATCGCTCCGGTAGGTATCTCCGGAAGATCTACACCAAAAAAATTGAACTTCGACTTTTCCGTATTTATAAACAAGACACCTCCGCCGATAGTACCGATCCAGATATTTTCCTTGTTATCCCGGATAATGGAATTGACCTCGTTGGAGGGAAGCTTATTGGTCTTATGAGTTGTACTCCAATTGATAAATCCGGAAGGGTTATCATATTCCAGCATACTAAGGCCGCTACGGGTACCTATCCATAAGGTATTCGTGTGGATATCTTCGCAGATATCATAGACAAGGTTATCCGACAAACTCTCCGGGTCGTTGGTATCGTGCCGGTATGTCTTCAACCGGAGGTTCCCCATATCACGGGGATTTTCAAGCAGATGAAGACCTTCACCCCATGTTCCTATCCAGATATTTTTCCTACCGTCTTCATAAATCGCATGCGCCGAGTTGCGCTGATTCAGTTGCGGATAAGCGTAAAAGATATTTTTAGAGGGAGAATACCGGTATAATCCGCTATTCCACGTGCCGATCCATATTTCACCGGAGGTATCTTCAATAATAGATTTAACCGAACCGGTTATGGTAATATCGCCAATTCTTTGCAGGCTATGGTGGGTAAAGGTATTCTCCCGGGGATCATATCGGAATAGTCCGTCATCCAACCCGATCCAGACCTCATTATTTTGGGTTACGAGAATACAGGAGACCACCTTGTTGCTTGTATTCCGGATCTCAACCGGCTCAAACGTCCCCGACCTCTTATCGAACCGGTTCATCCCGTTATACGTACCAACCCAAAGATTTCCGTGGTCATCATCTGCAAGACAATAAATATTATTGCTCGTCAGTACAGGCGATTTAAGGTGGTTGGAGCTATAGACCGTTATCTGGTATCCGTCGTACCTGCACAGTCCGTTTCTCGTGGCAAACCACATAAATCCCTCCCGGTCCTGGTATACTTTCTGTATTTCATTGGTGGGAAAACCATCCGTCGTACTCAGGATATTAAAATCCAACCCAACGCTGCTCTGTTGAGAATACATAAAATCTGTACAGCCGAACAGTAAAATGAAAACGGCGTAAAGTAATGTTAAATGACCGGGTAGAATATCTGGTGACAACTTCTTCATCAAAATCAGATTTTTCACAAAAATAGCGAAAGTCGAATGCAGAGCCAAGTTTACTTGAGCTATGCTGAGGCGCATCTTATATTCTACAAAAATAAGAAAACTCAACTTGGTTCAGAAAGAATTTATGTGAAAAGATAACTTATCAGGAAAAGGAGTCTACCAATAAACTTAGCTAATTATTAAAGGATTAGCGGTAAAACGCTATGTTAAAATAGAGTTGTCTTCATATTTTTCCACCTTTTTGAGTGATAATTAGAGTTGATTTATACCCCGCCGGTCTACCTTTGCCCACTGTGAGTCTTAAATAATATTTTAATATAATTAAATGAAATTTGCCTATGAATAAAAAGCCTGAGATCTTTAAAAAAATTTGATTTTATAGAGAGATATTGATTTTATTGTAAAGATCAACCTTGAAAGCTTAAAAAGTTCAAAAACCTACTAGACATTATATTGATTTAAGAGTAAAATGCCGATGATCAGGCATCTAAAAACCTTATTCATATAAACTCCAATGTAATATCATTACTAAATTATTAATCTATGTACAAACTAAAAACATTTATTACATGTATCGCCTTATGCTTATGCAGCATGACGGTGTTTGCACAAACCAGCGTAACCGGTAATGTTTCCGACCTGAATGGCGAAGCAGTTATTGGTGCGAGTATACTGGAGAAAGGCACTACCAATGGTACCATAACTGATATCGATGGTAATTTTACCCTGAACGTATCCCCGGGAGCCACCCTTCAGATCAGCTATATCGGTTATATAACACAGGAAGTACCTGTAACCGGCCGGTCATTGGCCATTATCCTTGAAGAAGACACCCAAACCCTCGATGAAGTGGTAGTTGTAGGTTACGGTACGCAGAAGCGTTCGGACATTACCGGTTCGGTTACCTCAGTGCCAAAAGAACGCTTGAGCAACTTGCCCGTGCAAAACATTGCGCAGTCCATCCAGGGTGTGGCTGCCGGTGTGAACATCACCCAGACTTCATCCGTGCCGGGTGATGCCGCAAGTATCGTTACCCGCGGTAGAAGTTCGGTAAACTTGAGCAATTCCCCGCTGATTGTGGTGGATGGTGTAGCCATGTCGGTGGATGCCTCGCTTAACGATGTCAATCCCAACGATATTGAATCTATCGAGATTCTGAAGGATGCTTCCTCTGTTGCTATCTATGGTGTGCAGGGTGCCAACGGTGTAATCCTTATCACTACCAAGCGTGGGGCTTCTGCCAAACCGACTGTCCGCTACGGCGGTTGGGTCGGGTTCTCCGAAATTGCCCACGTGCTTGAACCGGGTTCGACCGACCAGTTGCTTGAACGTTATGCCGAATATGCGCGTATCCAGAATAAACCGTTAAACCCCGATTACGGTGGTGTGCAGTATGCTTACGAGGTGGATAATTTCAGGGCAGGTAAGACCATTGACTGGATCGACGAAGTAACCCAGCAGGGTATCATCCAGAACCATAACCTGAGTATAAGCGGAGGCGACGAAGCTGCCAGATATTATGTAGCCGGTGACTTTATGGATCAGCAAGGCGTTGTGAAAGGTTATAACTACAAGCGTTATGCCGTTCGCAGCAACATCGACGTGAAGCCCACGAAATACGCCACCATCGGCTCAAGTCTTTCCATTACGGCTCACAACCGCGACGGCGGCCGTGCCAATTTGCTGAATGCTGCCGCCATGTCTCCCTATGCTAAAATGTATGAAGACGACGGCGTGACCTACACGCATTATCCCATGTACGCAGAAACATTGTGGCCAAACCCCTTGCTGAATACTACATTGAACCCCAAACGCCGCTCGTTCAACATCTCCGTCAACGGTTATGGCGAAATAGACTTTGGTAATTTACTGGAACCGCTTGCCGGCTTGAAGTATCGTTTGAACGGTGGTTTTACCTATATCCCTACCCGCAACAATTACTATGAGGGTGAATCCGTCTACAACGAAAACGGCTATGGATACATCTACAACTCCGAATCGCAGTATTACCTGATAGAGAACATTCTTTCTTATGCAAAGGATATTCAGAGGCACCACTTCGACTTTACAGGCCTGTTCTCCGCTTCGAGCAAGTATTGGCAGGAGGCGTATGCCTACTCCCGTATGTTCCCGAACGACAACTTGGGCTGGGGTAACCTGGAGACCGGTTCCACGCAATCTGTCTCATCCGAGGCCGACCTGCGTCGTCTTCAATCCCTTATGGGTCGTCTGAATTACAACTATGATAGCCGCTACCTGTTTACCGCGACAGTCCGTCGCGACGCTTCTTCTGTATTTGGAGACGATACCAAGTGGGGAACTTTCCCCTCTTTCGCCATCGGCTGGAATGTAACCCGTGAAGAGTTTGCCCAACCCATCACCAATGTACTCAACAGTTTGAAGCTCCGTACTTCCTATGGATATTCCGGTAATGCTTCGCTGCCTGTATACAGCTCATTCTTCAAGTTGACATCGAACACTTTGGCTATGGATGGCAGTACTACCACTACCATGAAGGTAGGTACACGTATGGGTAACTCCAGTATCCAGTGGGAGCGCACCAAGTCGCTCAACATCGCTGCCGACTTCGGTCTCTGGAGCAATCGTCTCAATGGTACTATCGAATGGTACGACCGTACGACCGACGGTGTATTACTGCTTCAAAGCCTGAACACCATTTCCGGTTTTGCCGATGTATGGGACAATATTGGTGTACTGAACAATAAAGGTATAGAACTTACCCTGAACTCCACCAATATTGATACGAAAGACTTCCGGTGGAACACCACACTAGTGTTCTCAAAGAATACCAGCAAGTGGGTGGATGTATATGGAGACGGCAAGAGTGATCTCAGTAACCGTTGGTTTATCGGAAAGCCTTTCGGTGTGATTTATGACTATACGAAGGTCGGTATATGGCAAGAAGATGAGATTGGCAAACCTGTTTCCGAAGGCGGCAACATCGGTTGGGATGATTCCGCTGTCGCCGGTGACCTGAAGTTGGCTGATATCGGCAGTCCCGATGCAGACGGTGACGGTCTTCCCGAAGACGGACCCGACGGTAAAATTGACAATAATGACAGACGGGTTCTTGGCACTACACAGCCCAAGTGGACAGGAGGTCTGACAAACACATTTACATATAAGAACTTTTCATTGAGCATCTTCATTCAAACTGTCCAGGGTATCATGAGCAACAACGGTGTACTCGCTACGGCTTCCGATGAGCTTGGCCGTCGCAACGGTCCGGCTGAGGTTGGTTTCTGGACACCGGAGAACAGGAGCAACGAATGGCGTTCACTTGGTAACCACTCCAACTCACACGGTTACGGATTCCCGAGCGATGCCAGCTACACCCGTATCAAGGATGTCACGTTGAGCTACCGTTTGCCGAAGTCCCTGTTGAATAAAGCCGGTTTGAGCGATATTCAGTTCTATGTAAGCGGACGCAATCTCTACACGTTTACCAACTGGATTGGTTGGGATCCGGAAGCCAGATATATCACGCGTGGATCAGATAATTGGGATGTGAACTACCCCCTTACGCGCGACGTCGTATTTGGCCTTAATGTCACTTTCTAAAGTATTAACCTGATAAAAATGATTAAAATGAGAAATAAATTATTCATCTTTTCATTGGTTGCCCTGGGCATGACCCTCTTTTCATGTGGCAGCGACTATTTGAAAGAAGATCCGTATAGTTTTGATGCCACCGGTGCGACAGACAATGCCACCGTGGATGCACAGTTGGCGGGCTTGCACCGCATCGTTGCCGAAATCGGCGGTTATTCAAGCAATCAGGGTTATTGGGGTATCTGGCAGATAGGTACTGACGTTTGTTCTGCCGGCGCAACGCAAGGCGTAGAGAATCCATTCTACCAGTATGCCGACCTGAATTCCGAAAATGCGGGTGTTTCTTATCTTTGGGGCAAGCTGTATGAATTCATTAACAATGCCAACCTTATCATTGCGGCTGTGGACGAAGTGAATCCGGCTGCAAGTGCCGAAGCACGCTTCTTCCGTGCGTATGCCTACGACCAGTTGGTTACCCTTTGGGGTGATGTGCCTCTGTTGAGCGCTCCGGTGTCTGTGCCGACATTCAACTTCACCCGCCAGCCGGTTGCCGAAGTGGATGCCCTCATCGACGAAGACATCACCTATGCGGTTGCCAATCTGCCTGAAGTGGGTGCCGCAGCCAAACCCAGCCGTTGCAATAAGGATATGGCACGTCAATTGGGTGCCCAGGCATATCTTCGTATGGGTATGCGTGATAACAGCTACTATGCTAAGGCGGAACAAATGGCTACCCAGATTATTGATGGTGGCAAGTACAAGCTGATTGAAGCCCGTTACGGTAAGTACCTTGGAGAAGGCGGCGATTATTATCGCGATATGTTCCGTTTCGGGAACCAGCGCCGTTCGGAGGGTAATACCGAAGCCATCTGGACATTTGAGATGGAATATAATGTCAATGTTACGGGCGGGACTATCGACAATCCGCAACAGCGCCGCGTGTGGCAACCCGCACTGCATAAGATTGATATCGGTTATGCCAACTGCGATTCCCTCGGAGGCCGCGGCAACGGCCGCCTGCGCCTGAGCAACTTCATGAAGTATTATGCGTGGAGCGGTATGCAGGGCGACATCCGCAATTCCAACTTCAACATCCGCCGTACAGTTTATTATAACAAACCGGACTTTACCGGCGCAGATATTGATGTGGATGCCAATGGTTGGCGGGTAGCTTCAGGAACCGGTGTAAGGAAAGTACATGTTGAGTTGGGTGATCCCATCATCTTATACGCTACTGACAGTATAGAAACGATGTACACCTATTGTACCAAGTGGGGCGGTTATGACCCGACGGATGACTTCGGTTATGCTGTCGTAAAAGACTGGCCGATGATGCGTCTGGGCGAAACCTACCTGCTGCGTGCGGAAGCCCGCTTCCGTCAGGGCAACACTGCCGGTGCTGCTGACGATATCAACGTATTGCGCGACCGCGCATTCAAGGAGTACCGTCAGCTTGTACCCGATGCAGGTAAAGTATCAGCTTCGGATATCAATATGGACTTTATATTGGATGAACGCGCCCGCGAACTGATCGGTGAGGAGAATCGCCGTATGACATTGCACCGTACAGGCATGTTGGCTTCACGTATTCCTTTGAACGATGACCTTTATAAACCCATCACCGGTTTTGATGCAAACAAGCATACGCTGCTGCCGATTCCTCTCTCAGAGATCCAGCGTAACAAGGAGGCTGAACTGAAACAGAATCCGGGTTACTAAAAAGACAAAGTTCTGCATAGACGTTTTTGACAAGTTTCAAGGATAGCGGAAGCGGGGCTTGCTTCGGGTTTGGGGCATTGCCCCGCTTCTTTTATTCTTTGCCATCAGTATTGAAAGGTATTATTGATCGATATTGCACCCTTTCTGAAACATTTATAGGGGGTATTTCCTTAAAATAAAATCCTAATGAATAAATCATTAAACACCTAAATATCGACACGATACAATTCTATTGGAATTTATTCAACAATGATCAGGTAAAATCATTTAGTTGAAGTTTATTTGCATCGCTGATAAATCATTTTAATCGTATTATGAAAAAGTGAACGATTTTTGGCAGGGAAATTCTTTCCCCAAAGACCATGCTATAAGATACTGATAACACCCAAGGTTGCTGCGGGAGTGGCGGTAAACGATACCCCTAACGGAAAGTTCGAGTGCCTGAGGATCAATTTCATATATATTTGGCTGCCGATGAGATAGACTACATGCAGAATTCGGCTTCAAGAATGATTTTGAATGATAATTAAACGTTTTTGAGTGATAAAATAACCCGATATTGAGAGATAAATGAGATATTTGCACTTTATTTTAACAAACAAACTCTCTGAATTATGAACTACAAGTTTTACGATTTGTCTGTAATAGTATTCTTCTCGGTAATAATTGTCTGCTTTACTGCATGTGCTCCGAATCAGGATAATAATAAAACACATGAAAAAACAGATGTAAAAGAAGTGATTGATATCATTACCAAAGTAAACAACTACTGGCAGGCCAATCACCCGGAACACGGCAATGCATTCTGGCACAGAGCGGCCTATCATACCGGCAATATGGCTGCTTATGAAGTGACCGGAAAAGAGGCGTACAGGGCATATTCCGAAGCCTGGGCAGAACACAACGAATGGAAAGGAGCCAAATCAGACAATAAGGAGAACTGGAAGTATTCATACGGGGAGTCTGACGATTTTGTGCTTTTCGGAGATTGGCAGATCTGTTTCCATGTATATGTTGACCTGTATAATCTGGATGAGACAAAAGACGAAAGAAAGATTGCACGTGCAAAAGAGGTAATGGAGTACCAGATGGCCACACAGCAGAATGATTACTGGTGGTGGGCCGACGGGTTGTATATGGTGATGCCCGTGATGACCAAACTACATAATATAACAGGAAATAAGCTGTACCTGGAAAAACTCTATGAATATTTCTCCTTTGCAAAAGAACTGATGTACGACGAGGAAAGCAATTTGTTTTACAGGGACGCCAAATATATCTATCCTGCTCACAAGACAAACAACGGGAAGAAGGACTTCTGGGCGCGTGGCAACGGATGGGTATTTGCCGGACTGGCTAAAGTGTTGCAGGATCTGCCTGAAAACGATCCTCACAGGGATGAATATATAAGCATATATCGTGATATGGCGAAAGCGCTTGCCGGTTGCCAGCAGGATGAGGGATTCTGGACAAGAAGCCTGTTAGATGCCAACCATGCTTCGGGATACGAAACCAGTGGAACTGCATTCTTCCTTTATGGCTATTTATGGGGAATAAACAATGGTTTCTTTGATAGAAATGAATATGACCCTGTGGTGGAGAAAGCATGGAATTACCTGGCCGATATCGCGTTGCAGGATAACGGTAAAGTAGGCTATGTACAACCTATCGGTGAACGGGCCGATCAACATACTGTAAACGCGGAAACCACTGCCGATTTCGGTGTAGGTGCTTTCCTGCTGGCTGCCTCTGAGATGGTGAAACATTTGAAGTAAGAATCATATGAAACGAGCATTATTATTTATAGTATCCTCTCTGTTAATAATTATATCACTTTATTCCGCGGAAACTGTGAATGATTCACCCGTTGCATCGGCAGAGAGTGATCGTGCATACTGGACCGCGTTAGCATACAGGATCGCCGCGCCTGTACTTGAAAATATGAGTAAAGGCGAATTGAAAAAGAATATGCAGGTGGAAGTCAGTCCCACATGGGATGGACGAGATAAAGACGTTACCTATATGGAATGTTTCGGAAGGCTGATGTCGGGTATAGCGCCCTGGCTTAGCCTGCCGGATGATAATACGGCTGAAGGGATACAAAGGAAACAACTCCGGGAATGGGCATTGAAGAGTTACGCGCATGCGGTCGATCCTGAAAGCCCCGACTACCTGTTATGGAGAAATGAAGGGCAGCCGTTGGTGGATGCCGCTTATATCGCCAGTAGTTTTCTGCGTGCCCCCGAACAGTTATGGAAACCTCTTGACGAGGTAACCAAAGAGCGGTATATCAAGGAATTCCAGCAACTCCGCCGTATTGATCCCCCTTACACCAACTGGCTCTTGTTCTCGGCAATGGTCGAAACTTTCCTGATGGAAGCAGGAGCGCAATACGATATGTACCGCATACACAGTGCTATCAGGAAGATCGATGAATGGTACGTGGGCGACGGATGGTATTCCGACGGAGAGCATTTCGCTTTCGACTACTATAACAGCTATGTGATACAACCGATGTATGTGCAGGTTCTTCAGGTACTTGTAGACAGAAAAATACCGTTGAGGGACAAAAACCCGGAATCAGTTCGGAAGGATCTGGATATCGCGAAAAAACGGATGCAACGCTTCGGAATTATATTGGAGCGCTTTATTTCTCCCGAAGGAACCTTTCCGTTGTTCGGACGTTCCATGACCTACCGCCTGGGTGTATTCCAACCTCTATCCATGCTCTCATGGAAGGAACTTCTACCGGAAGAACTGGCCGAAGGGCAGGTCAGAAGTGCACTCACTGCTGTCATGAAACAGATGTTCATGAACGAAGGCAATTTCAATGAAGGAGGATTCCTGCAACTAGGATTTGCCGGCCACCAACCCAATCTTGCCGACTGGTATACCAACAACGGTAGCATGTATCTCACCTCGGAAGTGTTTCTACCACTGGGATTACCTGCGGATCATTCATTCTGGACCTCTGCCGCGGAAGACTGGACAACAAAAAAAGCATGGCACGGGAATTCCTTTCCCAAAGACCATGCTATAAGATACTAATAAGGTTATCTCAACACCTTACAGATCGTTTACGCTAATAGTGTAGCTGTAGGAATATTCCTTATCCATGAACCGGTATTGGTCTAACGGTTTTGCTCCCCACGACTGCAACCCACCTACACCTCGCTGGAACAGGTCTACGCACAGTACAACTTCGTGACGGGGTAATACATCCGACCAGTGCTGTTGTTTCTTGGTCATGCCCGGATCAAGGTCTTCAGGACGGTTATTGGTAGCACTTACTGATAATGGTTGTGCTCCATCAACCCTGATACCTTTACCGTTTTCATTTTTCAGGGTGAGCCAACGTACGTCGGTTTTATTTCCTGTTTCCTGAGGGCGGTAATAGGGGAAAGCCTGTTCTTCTACCTTGCCGTTCCATATCCCCATAAATGTATCATGTTTACGGTCTACATAATTTTCATGAGGGCCACGGCCGTACCATGTGAAACCGTTATAATCCTTAGGTAGGGTCATTAACATACCGAATCGCAGCATCTCAGGCAGGTCATCCGACAACGCCTTGTAATGTGCCGAGGTAGTAAGGCTACCGTCTTTATTTACCGTGTAGGTGATCTCCACTTTGGCTTCTATTCCTCTCAGTTTGACCTCATACTCTGCTTTGAATCCCTCAGCGGTTTCTCCAGAGCCTTTATATTTGTATATGGTGTTGTGTCCGGCCGATTCCCAGATACGGGTACTATACTGCATCCATTCTCCGAATTCGTTGTCGGTAAGCGCTCTCCAGAAATTAAGACGGGGCAGTTCCCTGAACACATCCTGTCCTTTATTTTTCATACTTAACAAACCACGTCCGTCCTTTGATGAAAATTCATAAGACAGATTACCTGCTTTGACTATGATCTTATCGTCTTGCTTTTCAACGGCAATTTGTCCGTTTACATTTCCGGCAACGAAATAATTGTTGGGGTTAAGCGCAAATTCCTCTTTGGCTACTTCAAATCCGGAAGGAATTAATTCGGTGGCCTGATTGCTGTAAGCATATACCTGGAGAAAATACTCTACGCCTGCTTCTTCAGCCAGAGCGGGTAAATTCAAATGAACGTCTTTTCGGCTATCCGCCGGAACAGATGTGGTAAACGTGCCTTCTTTGAATTCTTCTCCATTTTTCAGGAGTACCCATTTGAAACTGTATTTTTCGGAGGTTAGGTCTGTGAATTTGAAATCATTAATTACGGTAATAATTCCTTTATTCAGATCCTTTGCTTCAAACAGGATATCCTGATATACCTTCTTAACGATATAGGTATGTGGTATATAATTCTGGTCGGGACTAATGATACCGTCCATGCAGAAGTTATCATTGTTCATTTTGTTATAGGCTTTCAGGTCGCCACCATATGCCCAGTAGAAACGTCCCTGCTCATCATGGGTAGGATATCCATGGTTGTACCATTCCCAGATGAATCCGCCCTGCATATTCTTACTGGAGCGCATCAGGTCCCAGTATTCCTGAAAATTCCCCATACTGTTACCCATGGCATGGGCATATTCGCACATGATATAAGGTTTTCCGAGGTCTTTGGCTGCATCGCGTTTCATGTTTTCCCATGATGGGTACATGTGGCAGATAACATCTGTGTTCCTGTCCCTCTGATAGGCTTGTTCATATTGCACGGGACGGCTGTTGTCACGTGCTTTGGCCCAGTCGTACATATCGAAAAAGGCTTTTCCGTTGCTGGCTTCATTACCCAATGACCAGAAGATGACCGACGCATGATTTTTGTCACGTTCCACAAGCCGGATAATGCGGTCCATATGTTGTCCATGCCATTCGGGGAAGTTCGAAACATTGTCGGGACCGTAACCGAGTCCGTGCGATTCCAGATTGGCTTCATCGACAAGGTAGATGCCATATTCATCACACAGTTTATACCACAAGGGTTGTTGCGGATAATGCGATGTACGGACGGCGTTTATATTGAGTTCCTTCATCAGTTGCAGGTTACGCATCATTTCCTTACGTGTTACCACCTGACCCGTATGGGTATTGAATTCGTGGAGATTCACCCCTTTGAAGAAAACTTTCTTTCCGTTTACAAACAGTTGTCCGTCTGTTATTTCAATTTTACGGAATCCTATTTTGTGCGATGTGGATTCGACAATCCTACCGTTACCGTCTTTCAATGTGATAAGCATTGTATAGAGGTTTGGGGTTTCAGCCGTCCATTTCAACGGATTGGAGACATTCCCTGAAACAGTAATATCAGCGGTTCCATTCGCAGGAATACCCGATTTTTGATTACGGGAAAATATTTTTTTGCCCGATTTGTCTAATAACGAAACTTCTACCGAGTTATTTTGGAGGTTATCGGTGTAGTTCTTCAATGTAATATCCACACTGAAAATGCCGTTTTTATAATTTTTATCCAGGTCGGGATGGGCAAAGAAGTCAAAAATACGGGTTTGCGCCGTGCTGTAAAGGTAAACGTTGCGGTTTATTCCCCCAAGCCTCCACATATCCTGGTCCTCGAGATAGGAGCCGTCGCTGAATTTGTGTACCTGGCAAGCCAATGTGTTTTTACCTTTTCTCACGTAATCTGTGATATCGAATTCAGCCGGACTTTTGGAGTTTTGGGTATATCCCACCTTTTGTCCGTTTACCCATACATACATAGAGTTTGTTCCGCCTTCGAAATGGATAAAAATACGTCTGCCGTCCCAACTGTCGGGAATACTGAATTCATGGCGATACGCTCCGGTAGGAGAGTCTTCCCTGTCGATATGAGGCGGTTTTGCCCTGAATCCAAAACCGGTATTGACGTACATGGGTATTCCGTATCCGTTAAATTCCCAGTTTCCCGGTACAGGCATTTCACCCCAACCGCTTATATCGTAGTTCTCTTCATAAAAGCCGGCGGGAACTTCCGATACCCTTGGAACCCAATGGAATTTCCATTTACCGTTCAGAGACTGATAGTAGGGTGATGAATCGTAGTTATCTCCTACGGCCAACTCTTCGGAGGGATAAGGCAACGATGTAGTCCGGGTGTTTTCTTTATTGACTGCGAAAACTTCCGGATCTTCCCAATCGGGAACGTTTTGCGCGAATAAATTCATGCAACCCAGAATTGAAATGAATAAAAAGGAAAATGTCTTTCTCATACGATTATTTTTATGTGCTTTATAATTTTAACAAAAATAGATATATTGGCTCTTAGAATGAAAAGAGAAATTAATCAAAAAAGAGAGATAAATCAATCAAAACAGATTTATTTCATTGATTTTGCGTATTCTGAAGGAGCCATACCGTATTCGTCCTTAAAACATTTGCGGAAATAGACCACATCATTGAATCCCGACATATATGCTACTTCCGATACCTGATAGGAACCGGAGAGTAGTAGTCGGAGACTGTTTTTGAGCCTGATTTTCCGGATAAACTCATTGGGAGATATTCCCGTAAGTCCTTTGACTTTTCTGTAGAAAGTAGAATAACTCATGTTCATCTTTTCTTTAATAAAGGCTATATCTAGGTCTTCCATTTCAATATTATTCTCTACAATCTCAGTGAGTTTATGTAAGAACTCTTCATCCAGTTTGCTGATCTTCAAAGGCTCTTCCGCTAAATTATTTTCATGTCTTACTGTTCCTTTGGCGAATGTGCTTATCTGCTCTGCCAGTTTCCGGCGCGATTCCAGTAAATTGTCTATACGGCTCCGCAATAGCCTGGCGCTAAACGGTTTTGTCAGATAGGAATCGGCTCCGCTGTCATACCCTTTTTCCTGATCAGAGAGAGAATCTCTGGCGGTAAGTAAAATAACCGAAATATGGCTGGTACTCATGTCTTCTTTTATTGTATGGCAAAGTTCCATACCATCCATTTCAGGCATCATGATATCACTGACAATAATGTTGGGTATATGTTTTCTCGCCAGCTCCAATCCCTCTTTTCCGTTTGTTGCGGATAGCACATGATAATCGTTTTCCAGAGAAGAAACAATATATCCCCGGATATCGTCATCATCTTCAACTATCAAAATTACAGGACGGCTGTCAGTATTGTCTTCCTTTTGGATGTCCTGTTCTTCTTCAATAGTATCAGTAGCCGATTTTTCTTCCGTATGTATAGCGGAAGGATACGTGTTTCCGGTTAATAAACGTAACCTGAACAGGGTTCCTTTACCGACAGTACTTTCCACATGCAAAGTCCCTTCGTGAAGATCGGCCAATGATTTAACGAGGGCAAGTCCTATTCCCGTACCGGACGATTGATGTCTACCTTTTGCCTGGTAATAACGTTCGAATATATGTGATAAAGCGTCGGCTTCTATTCCATAACCGGTGTCGGAAACGGCTATTTCTGTATAGCGATTGTCTTTTTCCGTGATCGAACGCAGTGAAAGGCGAATTTCACCTTCTGCTGTATATTTTATTGCATTTGACAAGAGGTTATTCAATATGGTAGTGATAACGTCAGCATCAAAATAGAGGATTGTATTTTTCTCGCCTATATCAACATGGATTATAACCTTATCATTCCGGGATAATTCCTTATAGCGTAATCCTGTTTCTGCAACCAGATTTGCCAGATTCCCCTTCGACACGGATAGTTTCCTGTTCTGCGTCTCGGTTTTCCTGAATTCGAGAATCTGGTTGATCAGATTTAAAAGGCGGATGGCGCTGGCGTGAATAATACCTATTTTCTTGCTATGTACTGGTGCTAATCCGGAATCCTGCACCAGATCCTCCAGTGGTCCGAGAATAAGTGTCAACGGAGTCCGGAGTTCATGGGTAATATTCGTATAAAAACGCAGTCGTTCGTCGTTTAGTTCCTGTTTGTTCTGGCTGTTTTTCTTTTCCAGTTCAAGGGATGTTTTCAGGTCGACACTTTTTTTATAGGAACGGAGTGAGAAGAAGATGATTATACAGGCTATTATTACATATAAAAGCTTGGCATACCAGGTAAGCCATAAGGGAGGATGGATGATAAAGTCCAGCGAGGCAATATTTACTTCATCCCATTCCTGATTTTTCAGACGGCTTTTTACTTTAAACGTATACTCTCCCGGGGCTATGTTCCGGAATGCAACCTGGTTTTCATCCTGCGTATTATACCAGGTATTGTCAAGTCCTTCCATCATATAGGCATATTCGACTTGCTGGTTTTGTGAATAGTCAGGACTTGAAAATGAGATCCTGAAAGAGTTTTTATCATATGCCAACTCTATTCTATGCTGTGTTGTAGGAACCAGAATTTCCCTGCTGTAATTTTCTATCTGTTTATTCAATGCCAGACATTCTATAATTTGCACAGGAACAACTTTCCGTTTTTCTTTCGTTAATTCTTCAGGATTAAAATAGCAGACACCATTGAGTGAACCAAAGAAAAGGATACCGTCTTCCCTGAGACTTGCAGCACCATTGGTAAAATCTCCGATAGGGGTCCCATCCTGGTGATTATAGTTATTAAAATTTTCACCATTCCACAAGGAAATACCGGCATTGGTGCTGATCCAGATATTTCCCTGGTTATCCTGTTGAATGGCACGGATATATGAGTTCTCAAGTCCCTGTTTCTCATCATATACTTCATATTGGTCTGTATCCGCAGTATTCTTAAAATAAGCCAATCCATTCCGTGTAGCAACCCATATACCTCCCTTGGAATCCATATAAAGGTGATTGATAGCATTAGAGATAAATCCTTTATCTCTGACTATATTGGCGATCAGATTATCATTATCGTCAAAAATAAATATTCCTTTTCCGAATGTCCCAATCCATAATTTCCCCTCTCTGTCACGCAGAATGCTATATATTGTCTTATCCTCCAGTTGGTCATCGATACGGCTTTCTTTCTCAATATTTCCATTCCGGTAAGAATATAATCCGTTTTCTGCTCCAATCCATATTTTCCCGTCGCTATCCTCATAAAATTCATGTGCATACTCTCCCCTTTTGCCAAAAGAAATAGTTTTTATCTGATAGTTCTCTGGATTGAACCTGAATATATCACCCATAGTTGTTCCTAACCATAGGATTCCATTGCTGTCATTTTTTATTTTGTTGATATATACATTTGAACTTGCTTTTGACAGATAGGGGTGAATATTGATAGTTCTTCTTATTTCATTATTCTGAAGGAGAATAATTTCATTTTCGGCACCGACCCATAATTGTTGGTTTTTATCTATACATATATCCCATATCTGCTTCTCATTCGTGTCTCTGTATTTATCCATAGAATACAAAAGAGTTTGAAAAACAGGGGGTTTATTACCGATAAAATCTATTCCACGACTGTAATGTCCAATCCAGATATTATCGAAAGAATCCTGAAATAACACTCTGACATTTGACGAAGATAAACCGTAATGGTTCTTTGTGATAGATATATTTCTGAACGTAACCATTTTAGGATCAAGCAAAGTAATACTACTGAGATCGAGAATACTGATGCCAGCCATATCAGTACTGATCCACAAAGAGCCATCTTTCATTTCCCTGATATCATAAATATAGTTTTCTCCCAGAGAGTGTGGGTTTGAGGGATCATGCCTGAATATGATAAATTCTTCAGTTTGAGGATTAAACAAAGCTAGTCCGTTATTTGTTCCTACCCAGATATTTCCCAGGTGATCCATATAAATAACACGAACAGTATTTCCGGGAAGACTTTTGGGATTTCCCGGTTCGTGGCGAATATTGCGTGCCGTTTTATTCTTTATATCGATAATGCTTATTCCATCAAAGGCATGTCCGACATACAGATTACCTCTACCATCGTCGAAAGAACACCAGTTTAGAAGTCTCAATCCTTCTATCTCCGAACTTAAAAAGCGGGTTAATTGCCTGGTACTCTTATCATAATATTCTATACCTAAATGATAATGAGTTATCCAGATCCCTCCTTCTGCTGCATGGGAAAGATGTGTCACATCGTTAGTTATCAACCCTTCCATGGTAGTGTAATTAGTAAATGACTGAGAGTTACAGTCAAAAATACTGATCCCATCCCTCTGCGAACCTATCCAAATACTGTTTTGCTCTTCATCGTATAGCAATGTATTGAGTTCATTACTCACTATAGATGAATTATTCTTTGTATATACTGTAAAGTTCTTTCCGTCGAAACGGTTTAATCCCGATTCTGTCGCTGTCCATATAAATCCCTGTCCATCCTGTATTATATCGACAATATAGTTATTAGATAATCCATCTTCAACACCGAAATGTTTTAAAGCCTGTGATTGCACCCGTACATTACAATAAATGAATAATAGACAGTATAAAACAATTGCTTTTTTTAACATAATCTACAAGAAGAATCATTGTACATCCTGATACAAATTTAGAAAAATTTCTCATATATATATATTCAAGAGTATGCTCTAGTCAAATTTCAAAACCCTCTGAACGATAATGCATATTACTAATATACAGAAAATTATAATCTCACAACAGATAAATCTGTCATTCCTGGAATGGTTATTTTACCCCTTTAGAATGATTGATTCACCATCTGTCATTATTAATAAATGTCAATACTTTTGCCATCTAATTATTCGCACATAGAATAAAAAAATGTTTTTTGCCGGAAAGAAATAATAAAAAATCCATTATAAAACATTTTTTAGCGGTATACAAAAGAGGGGGGGCTTATAAGAATTAACATTTTAATTCTCTAATTATATATTTAATACTCTATGTTCTAAAAAACATTTATTAGTTATGCACAAATTGAAAGTATTTATTGTAGGTATCGTCATCAATCTATGCTGTATTATGACGTATGCCCAGAACCGTATCACCGGAAATGTGTCGGATGTGAACGGTGAGTCTATCATCGGTGCGAGTATACTGGAGAAAGGTACCACCAACGGTACGGTTACCGATATCGATGGGAATTTCACCTTAAATGTATCGGAAGGTGTCACTCTTCAGATTAGCTATATTGGTTACACAACGCAGGAGGTGGCTGTAACCGGCCGGCCATTGACAATCATTCTGGAAGAAGACACTCAAACATTGGATGAGGTAGTGGTGGTTGCATACGGTGCACAAAAGAAAGTAACAGTAACCGGTGCTATTTCGTCCGTCAGTGGGAGTGATCTTATCAAATCCCCTACAGGGTCTATCGGTAATGCATTAGCCGGGAAATTAACAGGAGTCAGTACCGTTCAGTATTCCGGAGAACCGGGTGCCGATGCTGCAGAAATTTATGTCCGGGGTGTTACAACGTTAAACAGTTCGAGCCCCTTAGTACAAGTTGATGGGGTTGAAAGAGATTTTACACAGATAGACCCGAATGAAATTGAGAGTATAACTATCCTTAAAGATGCCTCTGCTACTGCTGTCTTTGGGGTTCGTGGCGCCAACGGGGTAATTTTGGTGACAACAAAAAGAGGTAAAGAAGGGAAGGCAAATATTTCGGTAACAGCTTCTACCGGTATTACTGTTCCTACCCGATTGCTTGAGTTTGCCGACAGTTATCAATATGCAAGTTTCTATAATGAAGCTCAAATCAGAGACGGGGTAAATCCAAATAATGTCAAATTTTCACCCGAGATGCTCACTGCATTTCAAACACAGTCAGATCCTTTATTGTATCCCAATATGAACTGGCTTGATTATATTCTTAAAGACTATGCCCAGCAATCGCAACACAATGTGAATATATCCGGGGGGAATAATTTTTTCCGCTATTTTGTTTCAGCGGGGATGTACACGCAGGGTGGATTATTTAAAACATTCGACACCGGTTATGATTTCAATTTTGATTTTAAACGATACAATTACAGGGCAAACCTTGATTTTAACTTGTCAAAATCAACAGAGTTGTCATTAAATATAGGAGGTCGTGTGGAGGATAAAAATACTCCTATCTCAGCCGAGGATCAAAATCAGTTGTTCCGTCATTTATATTGGGCTACACCCTTTTCCGGGGCCGGTATTGTAGATGGAAAGTGGATCAAGACCAATCCTGATGTTATCCCCAATCCCGGATCGGATGGATTAAATCCATATTATGGTAGAGGATATAACAACAAGGTAGGCAATACATTGAATGTAGACGTTCAGTTAAAGCAAAAATTGGATTTCATAACAAAAGGACTGTCTTTCAATGTGAAAGGATCTTATAATAGTAGTTACGCTCAAACAAAATCGAGAAGTTCGTCGAAAGCATATTATGTAGCCGTAAAAAATGATGATGGATCAATGGGTTACCGTAAATACGGAGAAGACGGAACTTTAGGTTATGGCGAATCATTTGATAAGGGACGTAACTGGTATTTTGAAACAAGCTTAAACTATAATACCACTATAAATTCAGATCATAACCTGGGCGTATTACTGTTATATAACCAATCGAAATACTATTATCCGAGGACATTTACCGATCTCCCCAAAGGATACGTAGGAATGGTTGGGCGCCTTACCTATGATTATCTTTCCAAATACATGATCGAATTCAATATGGGATATAATGGTTCTGAGAATTTTGCACCTGGAAAACGATATGGCTTCTTTCCCGCAGGATCCATCGGATGGGTCGTTACCGAAGAGCCGTTTATGAAAGAAATAAAGGATTACATTTCATATCTAAAATTAAGGGCGTCATATGGAGTTGTAGGAAATGATAACACACAGGATCGAAGATTCATGTATATTGCTGATCCGTTTTATCTTGACGGATCGGGATACAATTTTGGAACAAATGTGAGTGGTAAGAGAGGTGGTGCCTATGAAGGGGCTAAATCTAATCCCGATGTAACCTGGGAGAAAGCATATAAGCAAAACCTGGGAGTAGACATGTATTTTTTGAATGATCGTTTAATGACAACCTTCGATATATTCAAAGAAAACCGTAGAGATATTCTTGTGGTTCCATCTTCACTTCCCAGTTATATTGGCATGTCGCTTCCGGTACTGAATAATGGGATAGTCCACAGTCGCGGTTATGAGATCACTCTCAGATGGGATGATAAGATCGGAAATGATTTCAGGTATTGGATTAATCCCAATTTATCATTTGCCAGAAATAAAATTGTAGAGCAAATGGAAGTCAGACCCAATGAAGATTATCTATGGAGAACCGGGAAACCTATTAATCAGCCCTTTGGCAGAAAATTCTGGGGTTTTTATGATGAGACCGCCAATGAACGGTACAAAACCCAATTTGGAAGGGATATCGCTGATCATTCCGTTGTATTAAAGAATGGAGATGCAGTGTATGTAGACATAAATGAAGATGGTGTGATCAATGATGATGATAAGATAGCCATGGGATATACCAACGTTCCCGAATATGTGGTAGGCGCCAATATGGGCTTTGAATGGAAAGGTTTTGATTTGAGCATGCAATGGACGGGGGCATGGAACACTTCCCGCATGTTACAGGAAACATTGAGAGAACCGCTTGGAGATACCAACAATAAAGGTTTATTGCTGTATCAGTATGAAGACAGATGGACTGAAGAAACCGCCTCCACAGCAAAATTGCCCAGGGCAAGTATAACCAGCAAGGCGAATAATATTGTTGATTCTGACTTGTACCTCGTAGATGCTAAATATCTCCGGTTAAAGAGTCTTGAGCTCGGTTATAATTTCAATGCACCCTTTATGGAAAGAATGAGGCTAAACTCTTTACGAGTATATGCCAACGGGTATAATCTATTAACATTCGATGTCCTCAAGATCACGGACCCCGAATCGAGAACAAGCGACAGACCTAATTATCCTTTAACAAGAGTATTCACGGTAGGATTAAAATTAGGATTCTAAATTAAGAAAGAGATTAATCGCTTTAAATAAAAGACAAACAGATGAAAATAAATATAAAATCATTACTTATATCCTTAACCATAGGAATAGCCATATTCTGTTCATCCTGCGTTGATGAGTTGAAATTTGGAGATAGTTTTTTAGAGAAAGCTCCCGGAGTGGATGTAACTCTTGACTCTGTTTTTGCCAAGGCCGAAAATGCACGTTACTTTTTATGGGACACCTATGCCAAGTTATACTACGGCCTACCGGTGTATTGGAATAGCGTGGATAACAAAATGAATATGGGGATGTTTGAGACCCTGTCCGATACATGGCATAGCCATTTGAGCTGGGATGGAGTCAACAGATCTTATTATAATGGAACATATAACGCGAACAGGGAAGACACCAGTGACGATACCAAATTTGGTTTCTCCAAAGAAAACACATGGGAAGCTATCAGAAAAGCATGGTTGTTTATTGAAAATATAGACCGGGTACCTGATATGCAACAGACTGAAAAGGAGAGATTAAAAGCCGAAGCGAAAGTAATTATCGCTTCCCGCTATTTCGATATGTTCCGCCATTTTGGTGGACTACCAATTATTGATAAAGCATACGACTTCTCTCTTGACGAATCATACTATCAAACCCTCAGGGCAACCGTTGAACAAACGGTAGAGTTCATGACTACCCTCTTGGACGATGCTTCAAATGTACTTCCATGGGCACTTGATGAGGGTGAAATATCTAACTGGGATGGCCGTTTCACGAAAGCTGCCGCGATGGGGTTAAAATGTAAAATATTACTGTTTGCAGCCAGCCCCCTGTTCAATGACACGGAACCTTATTCCACAGCCTCACCACAGGATGCCGTTACCAATTATAGTGTATGGTATGGAGGTTACAAACCGGAATTATGGGTAGAAACGCTGAAAGCTTGTGAAGATTTTTTCAGGGAAGTCAATACTCAGGGGCGCTACGGTTTGGTTCAGCCAACCGCAGCGACTCCGTCAGCCTATAGAGAAGCTTTCAGAAAAGCGTACTATACCAGAGGAAGTGGGGGTGATAATCCGGAGCTACTAATATCGACAAGAGTACGATATACCTATGGGGATGACTATCAATGGGATTATTACTTCCCCCAGTCGGTGATGAACGGTGCATTCACACCCACATTGGAATACGTTGATATGTTTCCGTTATCCGATGGAACTCCTTTTGACTGGAATAATCCGGATCATGTTGATCTGATTTTCTCCGACAGAGATCCCCGTCTGTTTGAAACAATATTGGTCAATAACGCATCCTATCAGGGACGTCAGGTTGAACTCTGGATCGGTGGACGTGAAGCACAACAAGGACCAAAAACCGAACAGGGACAATTCGCAACCGGCTTCGGATTGTATAAATTTATCTTGGATTTTACTTCAGCACGGAATCGCCCTACCCTGTGGCCCTATTTGAGAATTGCTGAGATCCATCTGATTTATGCAGAAGCATTAATGATGGCCGGCCGAACAGATGAAGCGATCAGAGAAGTCGACAAAGTTCGTAGTAGAGTTGGGTTGAATGGTTTGAGAGGGTCTAATCCCAATAACGATTATGGTAATCAATCCATACTGCTTGAAGCTATTTTGAATGAGCGAGCATGTGAACTCGGATTCGAAGATGTCAGGTTTTTTGATCTCATAAGGCATAAGAGGGCGCAGGATTTCAAAAAAGTCCTGCATGGATTAAGAATTTATCGTCTGGACGAGAACGGCAATGTCGTGGAGGAGTCATGGTCGGACAAACCCGCCAATGAAAGAGGCCCCCGCCCCACGGAATTTAGATACGAGAAATTTCAACTTGAAAATTCAAGGCGCTCCTGGTGGACAAATTTCAATTCCAAATGGTATTTGTCTGCATTTCCCACGCTGGAGGTGAATAAAGATTATGGATTAACACAAAATCCGGGATGGTAACCAGCTTATAAATTACAAAACGAAGTAAAGATGAAACGAGCATAAAAATGATTTCATCCAGATTCATGAATTATCGCGAGTTACATACACCGAAAAGAAAAAAATAAAATAATCGTATGAAAAATAAAATATTAATGCTTTTGGTTTCAATAGCAGTTTCATTTGCGACAGCAGGACAAGATACCTCAACGCTCAAAGGCAGAGTTGTTGACAGTAAGGGAAATCCTGTTTCCGGTGTTGCAATATATAATGCAATTAATAATCAACCTCTTGCATCTACTGCTTACGATGGAAATTTCGAAATAAAAACGATGGAAGGCGATCAACTACTGATTGAAGCTTCAGAAGGATACAGAAAAGAAGTTACAGTAACCGATCTCTCACAGGAATTAACTATCACGATGGATCTTAGCACAAGGTTGGTTGATATAGGATTCGGATTTGAGCGTGAACTTGCACTTTCGACTGCTGCTATTTCCCGCACTGACATTGAAGATATCGATAAACGTTCGGCGATGAATTTGGCTAATTCATTATTCGGCAACGTATTGGGATTAACATCTTTACAGAATTCAGATGTTATTTGGGGTACACCTGCCTGGTTCAGTATCCGGGGACTGCAAACTTTATCTGATAACAATATTCTGGTGTTGATTGACGGGTTTGAAAGGCCTATTAATACACTGACCCTCGAAGAAATTGAATCGGTTTCCGTACTTCGGGATGCGGCTGCAGTTGCTCTGTATGGATACAGAGGTATAAATGGGATTCTCTCCGTAAAAACAAAAAGGGGAAAGATGGATAGCAGAGAAGTTAAAGTGAGTTATGATCATGCTTTTACATCACAGACCCGCCTACCTGTGTTTGCGAATGCCTATAGGTATGCCGGTGCATTGAATGAGGCTTTGGCTAACGACGGACTACCCGCCCGTTATAATCAGAATGAGTTGAATGCCTTCAGGGATGGTACATATCCCTATCTACATGCTGATGTGAACTGGTTGGACGAGGTCTTCCGCAATGACGGTGCCTCTAACATGTATAATATAAGCTTCAGAGGTGGAGGTACGTTTATGCGGTATTTTACCGTAGCTACTCTGCAGTCTAATAGCGGATTTATCAATGAAAACAATACTGTAAGTGATTACTCTACCCAGATGAAGTTTTCAAAACTAAATCTCAGAACCAATCTGGATATGGATCTGACCAGCACGACGAAAATGCAGGTTAACCTGCAAGGGGTACTAAGTGAATTTAACCGGCCGGGATTAGGTTCTGACAATCTGATGACAAAGTTATACACAATACCTTCCGCTGCTTATCCCATACAGACCTATGACGGCTTTTGGGGTGGAAATTCCATTTGGGGTACTAATATGAATCCCGTGGCATTAATTCAATCGAGAGGCTTTTCAAAAGGACATAACAGAGCCTTATATGCAGATGCAAAACTTACTCAGGATTTATCAACTTTGGCAGAAGGATTAAGTGCCTCTGTCAGGATAGGATATGATAATTTCGCTGCCTACTGGGAAGGTTCTATTAAGGATTACCAATGGGCGAGCGATGCTGTAGACTTATCTTCCGGGATACCTGTGGATACGTCTCGCGTTCAGGGAGGAAATATTGGTAAATTGAATTACAGCAGTTCACTTGATTACCAGACACGTCATTTCAACTTTGTTGCGAACGTGGATTATAAAAAATCATTTGATGAACACGACCTCTTCACTTCCTTCATATATTCAACTGAAAAGAAGGTCCAGAAGGATCGTTATAACACCAACTTTCGGCAAAACTTCGCAGGATATATCAATTATATCTACAGAGATAAATATATAGCGGATATAGCATTGGTTTACTCCGGATCGAACAGGTTAGCCCCCGGACACAAATATGCCTTTTCTCCTACTCTTTCCGCTGCATGGGTAGCTTCGCGGGAAGAATTTATACAAAATATCAATTTCATTGATTTCCTCAAATTAAGGGCATCTGCCGGATTGATCAATGCGGATTTCATACCTGCAAACGATTATTGGTCTCAAAATTTCGGTGGAGGTAATGGTTATCCGTTAGGGAACAATGCATCCTGGTACAATGGTACACAGGAGTATTATTTACCCACAGAGAATATTAAAAACGAGAGGGCACTGAAATACAATTTAGGAATGGATGCATCCATCTTTAAAGATATCAATCTTTCGGCAGATATATTTTTCGAGAGAAGAGATAATATATTCGTATCGGGATATTACACGGTATCTGCCGTATTAGGTAATTATCCATCCTTTGCCAATGAAGGAGTGGTAAATAGTCATGGTTTTGAATTAGGTGCTTCTATCAATAAAAAAGTAAGGGATTTCTCTTATAATCTGGGAGGAAAATTCACAATGGCAAAAAGTAAGATCATAGAACAGTTGGAAGAGGAAAAACCTTATGAATACCTGAGAAGTACGGGTAAACCGGTCGGACAGTTATTTGGTCTGGAAGCCATTGGTTTCTTTATCGATGAGAATGATATTCTCAATAGCCCTGCACAGGAATTCTCTACCGTACGTCCCGGAGATATCAAGTACAAGGATCAAAATGGAGATGGTGTTATCAATGATTACGATATTGTCCCCATCGGATATAACAGCCAGATCCCGGAATTATATTTTTCTTTTGATTTAGGTGCTGAATGGAAAGGAATAGGAATAAGCGCCAGTGTCCAGGGTGTGGGAAATTACAGTACGATGTTGACGACACCCAGTGTGTATAAACCCCTGATAAACAACACCACTATTTCTACACACTATTATGAAAACAGATGGACACCAGAAACAGCGGGTACAGCAAAATATCCAAGGTTGACAACATTGGCTAACGAAAACAATTATCGGAATAATACGGTTTGGTTGGCAGATGCATCCTACCTGAAATTACGCAATTGCGAGATTTACTATAAATTTCCTGAACAACAGATATCGGGAATGAAAATAAATAATGCCCGTCTTTATGTCAGAGGAGTAGATTTATTGACTTTCGATAGAATAAAAATTGCTGATCCCGAATCTACGGGAATCGCTTTCCCGCTGACAAGATCAGTCCATGTTGGACTTGCTTTAGGTTTTTGATGATAACATATTAATAAGATAACAACATGAATTCGAAATTTATATATATAATTGCAACTGCTTTGTTTTTGTGCTTTTCCTGTGAGGACGACATGAACTACACGGAAACGACAACCAATAGCAAGGAAGAAGTATTTTCCAGTTTTTCCAGAACAGCCAATTTTGTGACTGACATTTATGGAAGGTTGGATTATGATTTCGGGAATTACGGAGGTGCAATGCTGGCATCCGCATCGGATGAGGCGGACTATGCCTGGTCAAATTCATCCATCCATGATTTTTACAATGGATCATGGAGTCCAATTAACCCCAAAGCGGATATTTGGCGTCAAAGCTATGCTGGTATACGTGCTGCAAATTTCTATCTGGAAGCCTCTGCGGGACAAACGTTCGATGGTAACAAGTATGATCAGGATTATGAAGAGCAGTTTGTCCGCTTCCAGCGCTATCAATATGAAGTCCGTTTTTTACGGGCATATTTCTATTTTAATCTGGTAAGACAGTATGGAGATGTTCCTCTGGTAACAACTGTACTGGCATCAGCAGAAGCAAACAGCGTTGAGCGTACTCCGGCGGAGCAGGTGTTTGATTTTATCATTGATGAGTGTGATGCCATTGTAAATCATTTGCCTGTCAGATATACTAATCTGTCCGACAGGGCCAATAATGAGACAGGTCGCGTAGGGCGCATTGCAGTAGTAGCTTTAAAAGCAAGAGCCTTACTTTATAAAGCCAGCCCGCTGTTTAACGCGAATAATGACAATAATTTGTGGAGAGATGCAGCCTTGGCCAGTAAAGCGGTTATTGATAGCTGTTCGATACATGGTATTTCACTTGGAACTTATACAGATCTATGGGGAACTGAAAACTACGTTGCCAGAGAAGGTATTTTTATGAGACGAATCGGAGATTTGAACTATCTCGAAGCAAATAACTACCCGATAGGCGTAGAAGGTGGTAATTCCGGGAATTGTCCTACACAAACACTGGTAGATGCCTATGAAATGAAAGAAACCGGATTATTATGGAACGAAACCGGCAGTGGATATAGTGACAGTGACCCATATACCGGTCGTGATCCCCGTTTTGCAATGACTATTGTTAAAAATGGAGACGAAAAATGGCCTATTTACAACGAAAACCCTATTGAAACATTTGTAGGAGGTAGAAATGCTTCTCCTTTGGCCGGAGCTACTACTACAGGATACTATCTCCGTAAATATCTTGATCCGTCGGTTGATCTCCGCGTCGGAAATACGAATTCGAAAAGGCACTCCTGGATTATTTTCCGGTTAGGAGAATTTTATCTGAATTATGCAGAAGCATTATTCAATTATCTCGGATCCCCGGATGCTACAGATGATACTTTTACCATATCAGCCGTAGATGCAGTAAATGTAATAAGAAACCGATCTGGTGTTGAAATGCCTCTTTTTGCTACAGGAATGACAAATGAGGCTTTCCTGAAAAAATATAAAAACGAACGAATGGTAGAATTAGCCTTCGAAGGGCATCGTTTTTGGGATGTAAGGCGTTGGAAAGATGGTGAAGTTTTAAGATCTATCACACGTATGCAAATAACAAGAAATACTAACGGAACATATAACTATAACCGTGTAACCAAACAAAGGAGTTGGGAAGATAAAATGTATTTCTTCCCAATCCCGGATAGCGAACGCAGAATTAATCCTAATCTGTATCAAAATGAAGGTTGGTAATATATTGATGTACAAAATATTTCAAAATTCAAATCAGTATGAAACGAGCAGGACAATCATTTTCACACTAGTACATGATTAAAGCGAGTTCCATATACAGAAAAATAAAAAATAAAATAATCGTATGAAAATAAAATCATATATCAGTTATTGTTTAGGAGCAATACTATGTCTATCTTCCATAACAGGCTGTAGTGGAGATTACAACTCTTTTGTCGACTCCGACCAGAAGATAACGGGAAAGCCGTCATCTGTTTCAAATATAACATCAGACGAATTGCCGGGACAGATTAAATTAAACTGGGATATTCCGGCCGATTCGAACTTCTATTTTCTGAAGATAACCTATTTTGATCATTTGACACAAACAGAAAAAACGAAAGTTGCGTCTGTGTACACCAATGAACTTATTATCGATAATACAAGGGCTAAATTTGGAAATTATCAATTCACTTTCCAGACTTTTAACAGCAATAATGAGGGAGGTGATATTACATCGTTAAGTGCAAAATCCGGTATAGCTCCAACAATTGAAACTATAACTTCCAGTAAGTTGAAATTGGACAACAACCAGTTCAGTACCGATAATCAGGAACCAAGTGAGGGTCCCATCAGCAATCTTAACGATGGAAATCCAAATACGTTTTTCCATACACGATGGTCTTCCCCACAGATACCACTTCCACAGTATATACAAATTGACTTATATGAGCCGCTTACCAATTTTTCGTTCTCGTATCAGAACAGAAACGGAGCACAGGTTGGCCCCGAACATCTGAAAGTATTGATAAGCAACGACGGCACTGACTGGACTGAGATAGCCGAATTCACATCGGGTTTACCATCTGCTTCGCAGGCAATCTATAATTCTCCTGTGATCAGGAATTCTACTTCGTTTATATATGTCCGTTTCTTAGTAACAAAAACATACGGTGATAGAAATTACTTTAACTTAGCAGAATTCATGTTATACGATGTACAGATCGATATTTATGATCCGGAATCTGATTAACTCAAACCATAGTATTATCAGTCGAGAAACCAATATGGTTTTTCGACTGATATTGTTAAATATTTAAATGAAATAATTGAATGAAAAAATATCTTGCCCATCTATTTATCTTGTCCTGTATTTTATTTTACAGTTGTGTACAGCAGAGCAAATCTTCACAACCGAAGAATGATGCTCCGGGGGAGTTGATAGTACCCGGAGAACAATGGTTCGATACCGATGGAGACATCATCAATGCCCACGGAGGGGGTATTCTCTATCACGAAGGTAAATACTACTGGTTCGGGGAGCATAAAGGCGAACGGTCCAACGCTGCATTGGTGGGGATAACCTGTTACTCGTCATCCGATTTGTATACATGGAAAAATGAGGGAATAGCCCTGCCAGTGAGTGAAGATCCGGAAAGCCCGATAGTAAGAGGCAGTACCATCGAGCGCCCTAAAGTGATCTATAATGCCAAAACCGGAAAATTCGTGATGTACTTCCATCTTGAACTCAAAGGTAGGGGTTATGATGCTGCTCATGTTGCGGTGGCGGTAAGCGACCAGGTAACAGGTCCTTACAAACTGGTGAAAAACGGCCGGGTAAATGCCGGAAAATGGCCGGAAAATATGATGGAAGCACAGCGGAACTCGCCGGTGAAATCGACTGATTTTGAAAAATGGTGGACACCCGAATGGATGGTTGCTATAAAAGATGGCCTGTTCGTACGCCGTGATTTCGAGGGAGGACAAATGTCCCGTGATATGACTCTATTTGTCGACGACGATAATAAGGCCTACCATATCTACTCGTCTGAAGACAACCTTACGTTACACATAGCAGAATTAACCGATGATTATCTGGATTATACCGGAAAATATATCCGCGTAGAACCGGGAGGGCACAACGAAGCGCCGGCTGTCTTTAAGAAAGATGGACGCTATTTCATGATCACTTCCGGCTGCACAGGATGGGATCCCAATGCCGCCCGTTTGCTGACAGCCGACCATATTATGGGGCGATGGACATTACATCCGAATCCCTGCAAGGGAGAAGATGCGGATCTTACATTTCATTCACAAAGCACATTCATTCTTCCAGTACAGGGAAAGCAGAATGCTTTTATATTTATGGCAGACCGCTGGAGACCTCAAAACCCCATCGACGGCAGATATGTATGGCTACCCATCCTTTTCGAGAACGGATTGCCGGTACTTAAATGGTTTGATAAATGGGATCTGAGTATCTTTGAATCGGTAAATGCAGATTCTTCCGTTCCCAAACAGATAGAAGGATACCAGCTTGTATGGAACGATGAGTTCGATAAAGAAGGTGCTCCCGATAGTAAGGTGTGGTCTTTTGAAGAGGGTTTTGCACGCAACCATGAACTGCAATGGTATCAGAACGAAAATGCGGTATGCCGTAACGGCCTGTTAGTGATCTCGGCACGCAGGGAAAAAAGAGAGAACCCGCTATATGAACGTGGCAGTAATGACTGGCGCCGGAACAGGGAATATATCGAATACACTTCCTCGTCCATAAAAACAGAAGGAAGGAAAGAGTTTCAGTACGGCCGTTTCGAAATACGGGCGAAAATACCTGTTGCAAGTGGATCCTGGCCAGCTATCTGGACGCTGGGAACAGAGATGGAATGGCCATCCAACGGAGAGATTGATATCATGGAGTATTACCGTATAGACGGTGTTCCGCATATCCTTGCAAATGTAGCCTGGGGTACCGAACAACGATGGAATGCCAAATGGAACACCTCAGCAATCCCTTTTACCCATTTCACCGACAGAGATCCGCATTGGGCGGATAAGTTCCATACCTGGAGAATGGACTGGGACGAAGAGGCTATCCGGCTCTATCTGGATGATGAGTTACTGAACGAAACACTTCTGTCAGAAACCGTCAATGGTTCATTGGGAGAGTTTAAAAATCCGTTCAAACAACCCCATTATCTGCTATTAAACCTGGCTATCGGCGGACAACACGGCGGCACACCCGACGATCCGGCATTCCCCCTGAATTATGAGATAGATTATGTACGCGTGTATCAGAAAAGTAAATAGGCCTGTATCCCTTTATTTTCTTCCATACTTGAAGATGTGGCCTAAAATATGGGAATATTCGTCCATACTAGGAAATTTTAAAGGGGAGGGATTATATATTATCTCCCCTTTATTCCGTTTTGATCTTTTTGAGGTATTCCGAAGGAGACAGACCGAACTCTTCTTTGAAGCATTGCCTGAAATAAACGGGACTGCTCATTCCGACCCTGAAGGAAACTTCCGAGATATTGTATTTTCCTGTTAACAGGAGACGCTCCGCATTATTCATTTTTACTTTGCGTACAAACTCATTGGTGGAAATACCGGTCAGCGCTTTCACTTTTCGATAGAGGGTGGAATTACTCATAAAGAGTTTACCCGATAAATAACTAATATCGACTTTCTCCGACTGGATATTTTCCTCGATCAGGCGTGTCAGGTTCTCCAGAAACTCATTATCGAGTTTGTTCAGTGACTCTTTAAACAGAGCACTTTTTTCATCCTTCCCCGAATCGAGCACGAACTGTGTGGCCAGTCTTTTTCGGGTCTCCAGCAGGTTATTGATGCGGCTGTGGAGAAGAGAAGCGCTGAATGGTTTGGTTAAATACGAATCGGCCCCTGATCTGTAACCCTCTTCTTTATCCTGTAGCGAATCTTTCGCGGTAAGCAGGATAATCGGGATATGGCTGGTTCTGACATCCGCCTTTATCTTCTGGCAGAAAGTGATCCCATCCATACCGGGCATCATGATGTCGCTTACGATGATATCGGGAATATGGGTGAAGGCAGCATTGCATCCCTCTTTGCCTTCGCCCGCAGTAATAACATGGAATGAGCCCGATAATGAATCGAGTATATATTCACGGATCTCGGGATTATCCTCGACAACCAGTAAAATAGGTTTCCCGTTCGAGTTTGTCTCCTCTGCGGTTTCATGCATACTATCTGCCAACCCGGTTCTCTCTTCCTCCCGGTCATCGTGTAATGCATTAGGATATATATTGTGTGTGAGCAATGAAAAATAGAAACTGCTACCCTCGTTTATTTTACTTTCAACCCTGATCTCTCCCTCATGCAGGTCTGCAAGGTTCTTCACAAGCGCGAGTCCTATACCCGTACCCGGGACTTGCCTCGTACCTTTTGCCTGATAATACCTGTCAAAAATACGGGTCTGGTCTTCTTTTGATATCCCATAACCGGTATCCTCTACTTTAATTTCGGTATAGGAAAGATTATTACGCATTGTTGTGTATAATGATATTTTTATTGATCCTTTGTCAGTATATTTCATTGCATTGGAGATGAGGTTATCCAATATGATGTTCACAATCTCTTTATCAAAATAGAGGAACATCTCCTCATCTTCAATATTTATCTCAAATTGGATATTTTGTTTTACATTCAGCTCCATGTATTTAAGTCCGGCTTCTTTTACCAGGACTGCCAGATTGGATTTACTTACACAGAGTTTTCTGTTCTGGGTCTCTGCTTTCCTGAATTCAAGTATTTGGTTGATCAGATTCAACAGTTGGAGCGCACTCTGATGCACCACGGATATTTTCTGCTGCTGTCTGGATAATAATTGAGCATCTTTTTGTAAATCTTCCAAAGGGCCCAAGATAAGTGTCAACGGTGTCCGTAATTCATGGGCGATATTCGTGTAGAACCTCAATCGCTCATTATTCAATTCCTGCTCCTGCTCACGATTATTCTTCTCCAACTCATAGGAACTCTGCATTTCCAATCTTTTTTTATAAGCCAGCAGGAAAAAGAACACGATGAGCAGGCCTGCCGCCACATAAAGAGTTTTAGCCCACCATGTGAGCCATAAAGGAGGCTGTATATGAATAGAAAAAGGATAAATGCTCTCCGGAGACCACTCTTGATTTCTTATCCGCGTGTTGACCAGGAATTTATATCGCCCCGGAGGAACATTACGGAACATAACCGTATTGTCGTTTACAGTATGCCATACTTCATCCAATCCTTCCAGCATATATGCATAATCTACGTGATTGGTCAACGAATAGTCCTGAATATTGAAAGAGATACTGAATGTATTCTGCTTATGATTCAAAACGATATGTCTGTTTTTTTCTACAAATGAGTTTGTGTGCTGATCATTTTTTGGTGCTACTCCCGATTCATAGATTTTCATATCAGTTATAACAACCTGGGGTACAATACGCTCTTCCAATACAAATGCCGGATTAAAATAGCAAACCCCTTTGTTATACCCGAAATAGATGCTCCCTTTTTTATCTTTTGTGACGGCACCGGATGAGAAACTACCCATCGGCGACTTATCGAGGAGATTGTAATTATAGAATTGTTTTTTTTCTCTTATATAGCAAGTGATCCCGTCGTTACTGCTGAACCAGATATTTCCCGCAGCATCCTCTGTGATAGCCCGGATATTGGTATTATGTAAACCATTGTCACGCTGAAATACTTCGTAGTGAAACGAATCGTGTTTTGCAAAACGTACCAGTCCCTCCCCCGTAGCAATCCATATCTCTCCATATGAATCCCGGAAGATCTGATTTATAGTATTGGAACAAAAATTGTTATACTCATTAAAGTCAGCCAACAACTGCATATCTTTTGTATAAACGGCAAGTCCTAGCCCAAAAGTGCCAATCCACATCCGTCCGAGATGATCCTGATTAATCGCTCTTACCTGGTCCTCAGGTAACCGGTTGTTTTTTGTATCATAGTGATGTACCATCCTCCTTGTTTTCCCATCCAACACCCAGATACCTTCCTGAGTACCAACCCATATATTTGCATCTGCATCCTCAAAGAAACAGCGAACATCCCAATTGCGACCACCATTCACTACAATAGGTTGAAATCTTTTGCTCTGGTGATCGTAAAAGTCTATCCCCGTCAGAAAAGATCCAAGCCAGATATTCCCCCGGCTATCTTTCATCATTGTCTGTATCGTATTATGGGTAAGGGTACCCCTCTCCTTATTGTATATCCGGATGCGCTGTCCGTTCTCAAAAACATTGACACCGCTTCCGTCAGTACCTATCCACAGCTTTTCATCATTGTCTAAACACAAACTTAACGCGATACGGTTGTTCAGGCTATTCACATCGTCCGGTAGCGGAGAGTACCCGTAAGATTCGAATAGCGGTTGCGTGTGACCGATAAAATTGATTCCTCCACCATAGGTGGCTAACCATATATTCCTGAATGAATCCTGAAAAATAGATCTGACCGTTGCAACAGAAAGGCTATATTTATTGTGTCCTGCCATGTAATGTTGAATGGAAGGCTGGCCCGACGGCATAAAAAAATGTTGCTTTATATCAATTACAGCAATACCGTTGAGTTCTGTTGCTACCCATAACTTATGGTCGTTCATCTGCCGGATATCGAATATCCTGGAAGTCAGTATTCCCTGGGAGGAACTGTCTACCGAAATAAATTTGCCCGCATCACTGTTAAAAAGAGCCAAACCCTTATCGGTACCTACCCAGATATTGTTGTTGGGATCTTTGTATATGCACCTTACCTCGTTTCCGGGAATACTCTCCTTGTCGGAAGGGTTATTCCGGAAGTTGACAACCTGTCTGTCATTCAATGATAAAACGCTCATTCCATGCTGTACATGTCCGATGTAAAGATTTCCGTTATGGTCGTCTAATATTGTCCATACCATATCCGATACCAGATCAGGCAAAGTTTCTGTATTATAGTGGGTAAATTCTTTTGTACGCTTATTAAAATATTCTACCCCCCGGTAATAGGTACTGATCCACAGGTTGCCGTCAGCAGCAGGAGTAATTGATGTGATATCATTTGTGATAAGACTTGAAGGTGACTCATCATTATGTGTAAAAACTTCTAAAGTGTTATGCTCATAGTTGTATGCATCCAGTCCGGCGCGTTGAGTCGCTATCCAAATGACAGGCTCAACCGGATCGGCGTAAATATAATTGAGTTCATTGCCGCTGATATTTCCGGTATGTTTGTAATAACTGGTAAAACGGGTTCCGTCGAATTTATTTAGTCCCTCTTCAGTGGCAAACCAGAGGAACCCATCTTTATCCTGTGTAATACTTACCACATAATTATTGGATAATCCCTGCTCCCGCCCCAGTGAAGTAATGACAGACGGCTGTGCTTGTAATCCGGCCATCGTAACGACTAAAATCAGTATCAAAAATGTTCCTCTTTTTATACCCTTCATACTATAAATTAGCTTCATAATTCAAATATAACACTAATTTATATTCCAGGGATGTTAAATCATGCATTGCACGATTTAACGTCCTTCTTTGCATGATTTCTGTGTCATCCCTAGTTGCAATTTGTCATAATTTTGCTTCAGTTATGATATCATCGAAAGAAACTGTTATCAACGTTTAATTGAAATATTATGATGGAAAGCTATTCTAATGCTATGGTTTTCATCATCGGGTACAAAAAAGAGGTGAGGCAGACAATAACGTGAATAACAGGTTTCCTGTAGCCTGTGCTAATTTTTAATACATTAAGAATTGAGGTCGGATGAGCATTTGTATATAATTTAAAATTGTGTTATAATCTAAAAAAAGCATGAAAGAATGAAAGCAAAAAACTATTTTTTTTATTCAAAAAGAGGGTTGAAATATTTTATCAATACCTTCCTGCTATGGACTTTTTCATTATCAGTCTTATGGTTTACAGGATGTAATGATGATGATGGATATCCAGAGGTTGACGGTCAGAATCCTGTGCTGACATTGACAACAAGCCATATTCAATCCGGGGTTGGGCGGACAATCACCATTGAAGGGAGTGTCAGCGACAAAGACGGGATTTCAGCGATCAGACTCGAATGTGACGATCTTAATCTCGATAAGACCATTAACCTGATTGAGATCTATGAAAAACCGCTCGAAACGTATGACCTGAGCTACAAATTCAATATCCAGAGAGATGAAACCGGAGAACAATTTACTATTAAAGTTACGGTGACCGACGTGGGAGGGCGTACTGTCTCGGAAGATTTACTGGTGACAATGGACGGTGATTTTGAGAAACCTCTGTTCACACTCTCCCCGGACAAGAATGTTACGGTACTTATTAAAGCCGAGACTAAATTTAATCTGCGCTTTTCCATTTCGGACGATCGTGCTTTAGATTATGTGACGATTGAGATTCCCGGTATAGACGGTTTTACATCACTCCGATTGGAAGCCAACGGAGAGAAAACATTTGATTTCGTAGAAAGAATCACTTTGCCGAACGTCGAGCAGATGTACAATGTGACGATTACAGCTGTAGACAAAATGGGAAATGAATCTGTAGCCGGCAGTATAATCTCCGTGTCAGAAATGCCTGATTTCGAAAAAATGTATCTGGCAGACGTGGCCACAGTCAAGGAACTTAATAGTGACGTATTTGGGGTGCCGATGCGTATTGAACGTACAGGCGCTTATCAATATAAGGCCAATTACTATAACCAGCAGGCCGGTACGAAAATTTTCTTCCTGCCGCAAAAGAGCGATTTTTCTCCGATTTGCTTCGGACTCGATCCGGAAGATAGCAGCAAATTGACAGACGATCCTGAAACAGTAAAACCGATCGTACTGGAACAGGCCAATATTTACTATGAGATTACATTTGATACCCAGAACAGTACTTACAGTATCAGGACTTATCCGATTGCCGAAGCTATTAATCCCATACCTCATAAATACGGATCAACAAGTCTCGATACATGGGGAGACGGCGGTTCCTGGCTGCAGGAGTTTTATTTTGGTTACATGACAAGCAATCCCCGGGAGGTAGAACGGTTCTCGCAGGATGCGACAAACCCGAATCTCTTTTATCTTGAAGAACCATTATTCCTTGAAGCCGGTACTCAGATGAACTTCGTTATCCACAATTGGCATTCTGATGGTTGGTGGAACTATTGTACATGGCGTGTGGATAATTCGGCTGAACCTGAAATCTTCGGATATTACGGCAAAGAGGCTAAATACACCAATCCCGCGTGGACAAAACCTGACCATGTAGGTGATAACTGGGCGAAACCGGTCGTGAATACCACTGGGAATTATAAACTTATATTTGATGCTCATCTTGAAAGGGCCAAATTGGTTCCCGCTAATTAACTCAAGTTTCGCATGTGTATTTGTAATATATGCAACTAAAGCGAAAATATAATGCTTTAGTTGCAATCATACGACTTACGAAACTTGAATAACGAATTAAATAACATTTGATATGAATCATATGAAAAAACAGATATTATTATTGTGTCTTGCGCTGATAAGCCTGGGTGCTCATGCGCAAATCACTGTAAAGGGTAAAGTTACTTCAGCAACAGATAATGAGCCGCTGATCGGTGCAACAATACAGATAAAAGGTTCCGGTAACGGGACTGTAACTGATCTGGATGGTAATTACTCATTGAACAATATCGCTGAAGATGATATACTTGTCTTCTCTTCGATAGGTTATGAAACACAAGAGATCCGCGTAGCTAATCAGAATACAATCAATGTGGTGATGGAAGAGGCACAGGAACTTCTTGAAGAACTGGTGGTGATCGGTTACGGCACTGTGCGGAAAAGCGACCTGACCAGTTCCATCTCTACCATAAAAGGAGAGGAGATCACCAAGGTAACTACCGGTAATGCCATGGATGCCCTTCAGGGTAAGGTGAATGGCGTGCAAGTGACCAGTGGAGGCGGACCGGGTACAACCCCCAAAGTATTGATTCGTGGTGTCACTACAGTGAATGGCAGCGACCCATTGTACGTGGTGGACGGAATGCCTGTAGGTACGAACATCAATTTTCTGAACAGCAACGACATCGAATCCATGGAAGTGTTGAAAGATGCTTCGGCTGCTGCTATCTACGGTACGCGTGGTTCTAACGGCGTCATCCTGATTACTACTAAAAAAGGTTCTGCCGGAAAGACTTTGTTCAATTTCTCTTCTTCTGTAGGTTTCCAGACTATCTCCAATCCGAATATGGCGAAAGCTTCGGAATATGAACAGGTTTTCAAGGCCCGTTATACAAACGACGGACGTACACCGGTATGGAACAGCAAAGACAATATCACCGATGCTGAAGGTACCGACTGGTGGAATGAAGTTGTCAATAAAACGGCGCTGGTACAGAACTACGCGTTCAGCGCTTCGGGAGGAAACGACAAACTTGTGTATAATTTGAGCCTGGGCTATTTCCGTAACAATTCACAGTACGATGTAGGATACTGGGATAAGATCAATGTCCGGTTGAATACGGAATATACATTCAGTAAGTATGTAAAGATGGGCTTTGATATTGCTCCACGTGTAGAATCGTGGGATAATACCCCGAATTTATTTTCAGCGGCGATGGCTATGGATCCCACTACTCCTGTTTTTAAACCGGAGGAAGAATGGGTCGACAATCACTATAACAATTATGCGCGCTCTTACAACAACCAGGAGTGGAACCCCGTTGCATCGCTTGCGCGCCAGAACGCTTACTCCCGTGAGTACGGCGTAATTGTTAATCCCTATTTACAATTAACGCCTTTAGAAGGATTAACACTACGTACCCAGTTTGGTGCCAATGCCCATATCCGTCGTTCGGACGCCTTTACTCCGGAATTCGAGATCGATCAGCTCGAGAAATCCACTTACAGCAATGTTTCCCGGGAGATGAAAGAATGGTTAGACTGGAACTGGACGAATACCGCAAATTATATGCGTACTTTTGACGATAAACATAATCTTAACCTCATGGCGGGTTTTACCGCAGAACGCTTTGCCGAATACTGGGTAAAGGGAGCACGCGACGATACTCCCAATAATTCCGAAAATTTGCAGGAGGTAAGTGCCGGCACACTGAATCAACAAGCCACAGGTAATACTGCATACAGCACTTTACTTTCTTATATCGGGCGTGTGATGTACAATTACGATGGTCGTTACTATCTGACCGCTTCACTCCGTACAGATGGCTCTTCCAAATTCCCTGAGGGCAACAAATATGCAGTATTCCCATCCGTATCAGCGGCCTGGCGTTTAACCGGAGAAGAATTCATGCAGGATCAGGATATTTTCAACAACCTGAAATTACGTGCAGGTTGGGGGCGCGTTGGTAACCAGAATATCGATAATTCTGCTTACCTGACCCTCCTGTCAAGTGCTGACGCCGTATTTGGTAGAAATCCCAGCCGTGTGACCGGTACGACCATCTCTTCTGTCGGTAACAACAGGCTGAAATGGGAAACTGTAGAAGACTATAACTTAGGATTGGATATGTCATTTCTGGATTCCCGTCTGAATGTGACGTTTGACATTTATCAAAAGAAGTCATACGACATGCTTTATAGAAAACAGAATATTTTTGCCGTAGGATATCCTGACTGGAATAGCCAGGTGACGATGAATATCGGGAGCATGAAAGCTTCTGGTTGGGAATTGAGTTTCGACTGGAACGACAGGATAACCAATGATTTTAGTTATAATATCGGCCTGAACCTTTCAGCTGTAAAAAATAAAGCAGTGAAACTTTCCGGAGACGGCCCTGTCAATACCGGCGGGTTCAATTCGGATCAGATCATCCGTAATGAAGATGGTGCAGAAATCGGCCGCTTTTATGGATATGTGGCAGACGGGCTGTTCCAGAATCTCAGTGAAGTGTATGCCCATACCGATGAGCATGGAACCATCCTGCAGCCTAACGCACAACCGGGTGATATCCGTTTCAGGGATTTGAACTATGACGGTGTGTTGGATGAAAATGACAAGACTTATATCGGAAATGCCTATCCCGATTTGATGGCTGGTCTGAACTTAGGTTTTAACTATAAGAGCTTCGATTTCAATGCTAACTTTTACGGCACGTTTGGTAACGACATCTTCAACACCACCAAGAGACTGTATGCCGGTACAAACGGTAGCAACGTGTATGCCGGTACCCTAAACAAGGCTTGGCACGGAGAAGGAACCAGTAACGACATACCCCGGTTAACGGTGAACGACAATAACTTAAACTTCACCCGCGTCTCCAGCTTCTATGTGGAAGACGGGTCATATTTCCGCTGCAAGTTGCTCCAGGTGGGTTATACATTACCAAAAAATATTATTCCCGGCACAGATCTCCGCATCTCATTCTCTGCACAGAATCCTTTCACGATTACCGGCTATTCGGGAATGGATCCGGAACGTCCACAGATGGGTGCAAGCGTCATTGAAACCGGAATTGACTGGATAGCTTATCCGAATCCGCGTACTTTTTTATTCGGTATTGATTTAAAATTCTAATGATTATGAAGCAGATATTTATTATATTGGCACTCTTTGCCACCGTATCCTTTTCAGCATGTTCCGACTTCCTGGTGGAAGATGTGAGGGGACAAGAGAATCTCGACACCTACTTTCAAAGTGAAAACGATGCAGAATCGTTTCTCACTGGCTGCTATAATGCGATCACCTATCATGGTTGGTGGCAGATTGAAAACTTCTGGATTTTGACCGATATGTGTAGTGATGACCTCTGGATGGGTAACACCACACAAGACCAAAGCGGATATATTTCACTGGCACATTACCAGGGTGTCGGACAAAGCAATGGTACCATATCCAACTTCTGGCAGTACCGTTATAAAGGTATCCTGCGTAGCAATATCGCTATTGAACGTATACCTGAAGCACCTATACGGGACGAAAGAAAAAAAGAACGCTTAATTGGTGAAGCTAAATTCCTGCGTGCTTATTTCTATTTTGAACTGGTAAAGAACTTCGGCGATGTGCCTATTATAGAAGGATTTTTATTGCCGGAAGAAGTGAGCGGCATCACGCGTTCGAGTACGGAAGACGTGTATGCTTTGATCGAACAGGATCTCACAGATGCAGCCAACGTACTTCCGCAGCGCAGTGAATATAGTGCCGATGACATGGGGCGTGCAACTCGCGGTGCCGCTCTTGGGATGTTGGGGAAAGCATATCTTTATCAGAATAAATTTGAAAAGGCCAGGGATATCCTCAAAACAGTCATCGATGAAGGTGAATATAAGCTGATGACTAATTTCGGTGATGTATGGAGTATAGATGCCGAAAATAATGAAGAGTCCCTCTTTGAGGTACAGAATATGTATGATGAGACCTATGAACTTGGCGGCAGCTTGTCTATCGTAACGGGCAACCGTTCCGGTGGCGATCAGGATGGATGGGCCTGGGGATTACCCACTGCCAATCTTGAAAATGCTTTCATTGAAGCCGGAGACACAGAACGACTGAGATGGACAATTATCAAGCACGGCGCAACAGAAATAGCAGGAGAAGACAATTTCGACGAACTCATTGCTGCACAAGGTAACCAAAATGGTGACGGCACTTATTGTATTGATCCTGCCAAACATAAGCCGGCCCGCATCAATCGCAAATTCTGGTTACCTTTTACTAAACGTCCCGCAAATTATAATCAGCCGAGAGTGCCTTTGAATCATCGCATTCTGCGCTATGCCGACATCCTTTTGATGTATGCTGAGGCTTGCAATGAGACCGGTGACGATGCAACTGCCCGTAATGCTTTAAACCAGGTACGCAATCGTGTTAACCTTGACGCTGTAACCGTCAGCGGAAATGAACTTCGGAATGCCATTCGTGCAGAGCGTCGTCTTGAGCTGGCATGTGAAAACCACCGACTTTATGACATTCGTCGTTGGACGGACGACAATGGGAAAAAGGTGATTGCCAATATTATGGGAGTAAACGGATCATTCGTGCAATGGAATACGAGTGAAACAACCGCTGATCCTTACGAATGGGAGAATCAGTATGAACCGAGTAATAAAGGGATCACATTCAACGAAAACCGGGATTTACTGTTCCCCATCCCGCTATATGAAATCACCATGTCCAATGGTTCGATTACGCAGAATCCGGGTTGGAATTAAATAATTCTCCAGGGTAGTCATGTCTCTGCCGCGGGTAGTTCGGAAAAATTATTCGCGGCAGTTTTTACTAAAATAACAGTTATTATGCAATTTAAATATTATTTCTGCTTACTTTTAATATTTGTAATTTCTGCATGCAACGACAGGACAGACCCAGAACCCGGACAGTCCGGTACAAATGTGGAAAAGGCGGTTACAATTGATATCGGAAAAACGTTTCAGACGATAGACGGATTCGGTGCTTCCGACTGCTGGACGGCCAACTATGTTGGAAGAGACTGGGAAGGTAGCCAGAAGGAATCGATAGCCCGTTTGTTATTTTCACAGGATATCAATAATGGCGCCCCGGAAGGAATAGGTTTGTCGATGTGGCGTTTTAACCTGGGAGCAGGAACGGCTGAGCAGGGTGATGATAGTGGTATCGACGACAAATCGCGCCGTGCAGAATCTTTCCTCAATGCTGACGGGACTTATGATTGGAGCCGTCAACAGGGGCAACAGTATTTCCTGGAAAAGGCGCGTGAGTATGGTTGCGGGTCATTTGTAATGTTCAGCAATTCGCCGCCGGTTCACTATACCTACAACGGAAAAGGATTTTCGGCACGCGGAGCACGTAGTAACCTGAAGGAAGAACACTACGATGATTTTGCTGCTTACATGACCAACGTAGCTGAATATTTCAAAAATAATAAAAATATTACATTCTCATATATAAGTCCGGTGAACGAACCTCAATACAATTGGGAAAGCGGCCAGGAGGGAAGTGGCTGGCAAAATGCCGAAATAAAACGCCTGGTTATTGGACTGGATAACGCCCTCAGCCGGAAAAATCTGGATAGCAGGATCCTTATTACGGAATCGGGAGACTGGGAGTACCTTTATAAAATAAAGGGTGATGCTGCCCGCAGCAATCAGATAACCGACTTTTTCTCGCCCGAGTCAGCCAATTATATCGGTGACCTCGCGCATGTAAATCTCCTGATAGGGGGACACAGTTACTGGACAGACGGAAACTGGGATACGATGAAAAGTGTCAGAACTCAACTGGGAGCAGCGGCGTCAGCAAAAGGATTAAAAATATATCAGACCGAATGGAGCATGCTTGGGGATCATTTCAACGACAAAGATTACCCCGGCCACGAGTCGGCTACTCCTCTTGACATAGCGCTTCACATGTCAAAAGTTATCTATCACGATTTAACCAGTGCCAATGTCAGTTCATGGTCGTTCTGGACCAGTATGGATATGGCGCGCTGGGATCATAAGAACCGTTTTCTGCTGATCGATCTGGTTCCGGGAAGCGGTATTTATGGGGATATCTCCGAAAGCGGCAGGCATGAGGCTACCAAAAGTTTGTGGGTACTGGGAAATTACAGTTTGTTTATCAGACCAGGTTACCAACGTGTCGATCTGAGCATAGAGAATCCGTCGAACTCGTTTTTTGGATCTGCCTGGATATCCCCCGATAAAAAACGGATGGTGGTGGTATATACCAATATGACCGGAAAGTCTATCGCCATTGATCTGAACGTTACAGGGCTGGGAAGGCATTCATCAGTGAAACAATATACAACATCCCGGACAAAAGACCTGGGAGAAAATACTCCTTCCGGGGAGGAAACAGTAATTGACCCTTTGTCTGTTACTACATTCGTCTATGAATTTTAATTAATTAAAAAATAATCGCATGCGAAAAAAAACTCTGTCAATCGTTATTTTACTGGTTATGTGCATTGCCCCGTCTCTCCGGGCACAGGTATCTTTCGGGTCGCCTGAAAAGATCAATGGCAACTGGAAATTTGTCCTGAACGATGTGCAGGACGGACAATCGGTCACGTTGGACGACACAAGGTGGCAACAGATATCGTTACCCCATGACTGGAGCGTAAAAGGCCAGTTAAGTCCTACACTTGCCAGTTGCACGGGATACCTTCCGGGAGGCATTGGATGGTACCGTAAAACAATCGATATTCCAGCCGACAAACAGGAACAGAAAGTATATCTCTATTTCGAAGGAGTTTATAACCGCAGCGAAGTATTCCTCAACGGGCAATCGCTTGGTAAGCGCCCTAACGGGTATATCTCGTTCATGTATGATGCGACTCCCTATATTCAATACGGTCAGGAGAACGTAATTGCAGTACGGGTCGATCACAGCCAGTATGCCGATTCGCGATGGTACACCGGTTCGGGTATTTACCGCGATGTATGGGTGGTATATGCTAACCCTGTACATATTGCCCAATGGGGTGTATACGCCTATCCTGAAGAAACAAAAAACGGCTATCAGCTGAATGTGGAGGTCGAAATAAATAATGAAGAAGAGAGCAATGCCTCTTTAACAGTCGTGAATGAATTATACTCTGCAGAAGGAAAGCTAGTGACAAAAGACTCGAAGAAGCTCATAGCAAAGCCTGGTAATGGAAATAAACTGACCACTTCATTAAAAGTAAACAAACCCGCGCTCTGGTCATTATCCGATCCTGATTTGTATGAGTTGAAGACTACCGTGCTGAAAGGCGGGATTGAAACTGACCAGACCACAACCCGCACAGGATTCCGTACCTACACCTTCGATCCCAATAAAGGATTCGCTTTGAACGGGGAGTGGATGAAAGTGAAAGGGGTATGCATACACCACGATGCAGGCGTACTGGGTGCAGCCGTTCCCCGTGAAGTATGGAAAAGACGTTTACAGACCCTGAAGGAGATAGGCGTGAATGCGATCCGTACGAGCCACAATCCGCAGGCCACCGATCTGTACGAACTCTGTGATGAAATGGGGATATTGGTACTTAATGAGATGTATGACGAGTGGGTATTTCCTAAACGCAAATGGATAGAAGGCTGGAATGTGGGCACTCCCGGCTTTCAGGGTTCTTATGACATATTCAAGGAATGGGGGGAGATAGATCTGGCCGATCTGGTGCGGCGCGACCGGAATCATATCTCTATTTTTGCATGGAGCATCGGCAACGAGGTGGACTATCCCAATGATCCCTATTCGCATCCGGTTCTCGGAGGAGAGAAAGCGGGATTTACACAGGCCTCTTATGGCGGATATAATCCCGATGCACCCGATGCAATGGAGTTGGGTGATATTGCAAAGCGTCTGGCGAAAGTGGTAAAAGAATATGACCGGGCACGTCCCGTGACCGCGGGATTAGCCGGAGTGGCCATGTCGAACGAGACTGAATACCCGGCAGCGTTGGATATTGCAGGATATAACTATACCGAAGACAAGTATGACAGCGACCATGAGAAGTATCCCGACCGGGTGATTTACGGAAGTGAAAACCGGCACGATATGCCTGCATGGAAAGCCACACGCGACAGGGAGCACATTTTCGGGCAGTTCCTCTGGACCGGGATCGATTATCTCGGGGAGTCGGGCAGATGGCCTTCAAGAGGATTCTATTCAGGTCTTCTCGACTTTGGAGGATTCATCAAGCCGAGAGGATATTTCCGTCAGTCGTTATGGTCTGACAAACCGATGGCCTATCTGGGAACTTATCCCACACCAGGTGGAGATCGCGGGAGGGAGAGGGCTCCGTCGATGGATGCATGGTCTGTCTGGAACTACAGTGAAGGGCAATTGATCCGGGTGGTATGCTATACCAATGCTGCCAAAGCCAAATTGTTGCTGAACGGGACAGAGGTCGGCGAGACAAAAGAGTATGACGACAATACCGGTATTATATTCTGGGATATTCCCTACAAAGCCGGAAAATTGGAAGTAGTAGGTATGGATAAGGATAACAACCCTGTTTCCGGTTATAGCATACAATCATCGAAGCGTCCCCATGTCTTACGGATCGTCCAGGCTGACAAACAGATAAAAAAAGAGAAAGGATTATCCCATATCGTGGCACAGGTAGTGGATGAAGACGGCATCCCGGTGATGCTGTCGGACGACGAGGTTACCTGCCGGATAAGCGGTCCTGCCAAACTCCTCGGTCTGGAAGCCAGCAACAATTCCGATATGACCGACTATACCGATAACAGGCATCGCGTGTTCCACGGACGTATTCTGGCTTATGTACAGGCAACCGGTGAGCAGGGCGAAATAAAAATAGAATTCATTTCTCCCTGGCTGGAACCGGCAGAAATAACATTGAACACCGAATAGTTACTTCAGCCACTGATACGATTCAAAGAACGGTCAAATTGAATTAATTTGTTATTTAGAGTGATAACTCAACCTTTTTAAGTGATAGTTCGAGTTTATCTATATTCAGTCAATCTACCTTTGAATTGAATTGTCTACAAACATTTATCAGATCCAAGTGAGTAACAACTAACAGACAAAACGTATTTGTCATGAGAAAAGGTTTTGTGTTTTTGACAGGATATTTATTGGCATCCCTTGTGGTTTTTGCACAACAAGGAAACAGAAGATATTCCCTACGGGAAAATATACCGTTAGACTCTATCGTGTTAAGCGATCCGGCTATTTTGGCAGATCAGAAAACGAAAATGTATTATATGACCGGTACCGGTGGCAGGTTATGGAAAAGCAAAGACCTGAAGCTATGGACAGGCCCCTATCAGGTGGCAGAGACCGATCCGGATTCCTGGATGGGACCGAACCCAATGATATGGGCATCTGAGTTGCACACATATAAAAACAAATATTATTATTTCGCCACTTTTACGAACAGGGCTGTAATTATCGATACGGTAAAAGGAAATCCCATTGAGCGCCGTGCCAGCCATATCCTGGTTAGCGACCAGCCAGACGGCCCCTATGTGCCGATGAAGGACCCTATCTATCTGCCGGCCGATAAACCGACATTAGACGGAACTTTCTGGGTGGATACAGATGGAAAGCCTTATATGGTGTATTGCTACGAATGGTTACAAAACTGGGACGGAACAATGGAGAAGATAGAACTGAAACCCGATTTAAGCGGATCGATAGGTGAAGGACAATTACTATTCCGTGCCAGTGATTCACCATGGAGTTGCGAAAATGATGAAAATGGCGGATTAAGGCGCAGTAAAGTAACCGATGGGCCCTTCCTGTTCCGTACAGGTACCGGACGGTTGGGTATGATATGGACAAGCTGGGTGTTTGACATATATATGCAGGGAGTCGCCTATTCGGAAAGCGGCACATTAGACGGACCATGGATACATGAAGAAAAAACTATCACCCCGCCGAATTTCGGACATGGGATGTTATTTCAGACTTTTGACGGCAAATGGCTGATGTCGGTACATAGTCATGAAAACAGAAACGGGCATTACCACAGGATTCCACATTTGTTCGAGGTAGATCTTTCCGGTGACAGATTAGTAGTGGGGAAAAGATACCGGTAATACAATGAAGTAACAGGATACATGAACAGAATAATTATTTTTTTAGTTGTATGCTTTGTAGCCTATATCTGGGCTACCGCGCAAGTTGACAGCCAGGGTATCGCGGTGAACACCATAACGGGAAAAGGGGCCTGGTGCTGGTTTGCCGATCCACGTGCTGTTTATTATGAAAACCAAAGGGGTACAATTAGAAGCACCTATATCGGTTATATTGATGTACATGGCAATATCAAGGCTACGCAAATCGATCATCTTACCAACAAAACCAGTGAGGTTTTGATCCGCTCGTGGTTCCAACCCGATGATCATAATAATCCCACATTCCTTGTGCTGCCCGACGAACGGGTCATGATTTTCTACTCACGTCATACCGATGAGCCTTGTTTTTACTATCGCATCTCCCGGAAACCGGGTGATATCTCTACATTGGGCAAGGAAATACGCTTGGAAACAGCTGATAACACCACCTACCCCTCTCCTTTCATCCTCTCCGATGATCCTGACCATATCTATCTCTGCTGGCGTGGAATAGGATGGCATCCCACCATTGCCAGACTCACTATGCCCGACAAGGAGGATAAAGTTCGCTTTGACTGGGGCCCTTATCAGATCCTGCAATCACAGGAAGGCGGAAGAGGAGTAAGGCCTTATGCAAAATACATGTCGAACGGAAAAGACAAAATATATCTGGCCTACACTACAACCCATCCTGACAATCAAAGCGTCAATTATATCTACTTCAATTATATCGATATCAACACCTATGAACTGAAAGATATCAAAGGCCAAAAATTAGCGGAGGTAGGAAGTGGAATTTCACACAATGTGGAAGCTACTGCAGATTACAGAAAAAGCTATCCCGATGCGGTTGCTGAAGACTCTCCTTACCGCAACTGGTTGTGGGAAATTTCAGTAACGGATGAAGAAAAACCGGTGATCGCCGTGGTGAGGATAAGTGAGGATAAGAGTTCTCATGAATATTACCATGTAAGGTGGACGGGCACAGAGTGGCGTAAAACATTTCTGTCGCATGCGGGAGGCCATTTTCACCAGACACCCGATTTAGAGAAATGTTACAGCGGCGGTATGGCTATCGATAAAGCCGATCCTTCAATTATCTACGGCTCAGTACCGGTGGAAGGGAAGCACGGGCTTGTATATGAACTCAGGAAGTTCACCGTTACATCCCAAGGGACAGTGGCATTCACGGAGCAGTTGACATACGATTCTCCCAAAAACAATATCCGTCCCTTTGTCATAACCAATAAAGGAAAGAATCCGCAAATGGTGTGGATGAATGGCGATTATTATGACTGGATTGTAAGTTCCGCGCGGCCAGGTTATCCCACGGCCATACGTACCAATATGGATATTCCTTCAGGCGAAATCAATCCCGACAAAGGTCTTCTGTATCAACATCCGGAGAGCATTGTTTCTCCGGGCGATTTAAAAGTTATCGACATACCTAAATCGGATAAGTTTACCATTATTGCTACGGTTGCTGTCGATCATGATGCATATTACGGCGAGATTTTAAAAACCGATGCTTTCGCATATGGCCTTAAAGAGGGTGAACAGTCAAAACCCTATATAAAAATGGGAAATAGTGAAATAATCAGCAGCAATATATTGGGTAATTCCGACGCATGGAAAACACAAAACAGGGGAACAGGAGGACATTGGTACGATCCTGTAAAACCGACGCTATTTCAACTGGCGATTACCTATGAAACTGGTGTTGTAAGAACTTATATTGATGGGCTTGCCGATCAATACGCGGAAGCAAAAGGATTATCCCTTTCAGAAGTGGTTCCCGGCGGATTTAAAGGTACTATACACAATATCCGGATTTATGACAGAGCGTTGTCTCAGGATGAAATAAAAGCTTTCAATTGAGATGAAGTGTCATTGGATTTTACTTGTTTACTTCATACTTACGGGATGTTCCTCCTCCACAGGCCCCCCGGAAGATAATACCGATTGGCCTCAGATAACCCGGGAAAGTAAACCCTGGACACGTTGGTGGTGGATGGGAAACGATGTGGACTCTGTAACCCTTGCATACAATCTGGAAGCGTTAAGTAAAGCCGGTATCGGAGGTGTGGAAATTACCCCTATCTACGGTATAAAAGACCGTGAAGCCTATTATCTGGACTACCTCTCACCTGAATGGATGAGTATGCTCGATTTTACTATCTCCGAAGCTACCCGTTTGGGAATGGGTGTAGATATGAATAACGGTACAGGATGGCCTTTTGGTGGTCCCGAGGTGAACCTGGAAGATGCCGCAACTATGGCTATATTTGAAGAATACCGGCTCAAAGGAGGGCAATCACTCAATGAACCGGTCATGGTGCGGGACAAAAGGCAGAAAGCGTTTGCCCGGTTAGATAAACTTATTGCATACTCGCCGGATGGGGAGAAAGTGGATATCACGGATAAAGTATCGGCGGAAGGGAAGCTTGACTGGCTTGCTCCGCAGGGAAAAGATTATAAACTGATTGCACTGTTTTTAGGAAAGACACGGCAACAGGTAAAGAGAGCTGCTCCGGGAGGAGAGGGTTATGTCATCAACCACTTCGATAAAAGGGCGGTTATGCGTTATCTCGGAAAATTCGATACTGCTTTTGCCGAAAACAATACCCCTTTCCCCAATACCTTCTTCAACGATTCGTATGAAGTGTACGGCGCAGACTGGACACCGGAACTGTTGGACGAATTTGAAAAAAGGAGAGGATACGAACTGCAGGATTATTTCCCTGAACTTCTGGCGAACGGAGCGACGGATATCTCCGCACGAGTCATTACTGATTACAGGGAAACCATCGGAGAATTGCTGAAAGAGAATTTCACGCTGACATGGACGGAATGGGCCCACGCACATGGAGTAAAAACAAGGAATCAGGCACACGGATCACCGGCAAACCTGCTGGATCTTTATGCACCTGTAGATATACCCGAATGCGAATCGTTCGGTATCACCAATTTCGATATCCCCTATTTGAGGAAAGATTCCATCCGTAAAGAGAATGATAGTGACCCGACTATCCTCAAATATGCTTCGTCTGCAGCCCATGTGGCAGGAAAGCTCTATACCTCTTCCGAAACATTCACCTGGCTGACCGAACATTTCAGGACTTCCCTCTCCCAATGTAAACCGGAGATCGATCAGATGTTTATCTCAGGGGTAAACCGTGTCTATTTCCACGGCACCACCTATTCCCCTAAGGATGCCGCATGGCCGGGTTGGAAATTCTATGCATCGGTGGATATGTCGCCCACCAATACCATATGGAAAGATGCTCCCGCTTTTTTCAATTATATAGCACGGATACAATCATTCCTCCAAATCGGAAAGCCTGATAACGATTTTCTGCTGTATCTCCCTATCTACGATATCTGGGAAGCACAACGCGATCACTATTTCACCACATTCGCCATTCACGGTATGCGGGAGAGACTGCCCGATTTTTGCGATGCAGTGGAAGAGATCATGGAATGTGGTTACGATCTCGATTATATCTCCGACCATTTCATCGGGACAACCTCCGTTGAAAACGGATTGCTGAAGACAGAAGGAGGAACAACATACAAAGCCCTGATATTGCCGGCTGTAAAATATATCCCTGCTGAAACAATGGAACAGATAAAGAAACTGACAGAACAAGGGGCAACCGTGATCTTCGCAGAACATTATCCTTCCGATGTCCCGGGACTGTCGCAGCTGAAGGAAAGGAGAGAGCGGTTCAATACCTCGCTGTCCCAATTTCCACAGGTTAGGGCCTTCGAGAACATGTCTGTCCGTCCATTGGGGAAAGGAACCGTTATTACCGGAACCGATTACCGGGAAATGGTTGCAAAATGGAAAGAAAACGAAGAAACTTTTGTATCGGAACAAGGCGGACAACTGATCCGGCGCTCGCATGAAAACGGACATATCTACTTTTTCTCCATGTTACATAATAACTCCGTCGAGGGATGGATAACGCTGGGGGTAAAGGCAGGAAGCGCCATATTTTTCGATCCGATGACCGGAAGAAAGGGGCAGGCCGCCATACGACAAAATAATGGCAGAACACAGGTGTACATGCAGCTCAAACCCGGGGAATCCATTATCCTGAAAACATTTTCCGGGAAGAACACCATCACCGGGGAGTGGGCATACTATCAACCCACGGGAAAACAGATTGATCTCAACAATGGCTGGGAGTTAAGCTTCGAAGAGAGCGAACCGGCGGTGGCCGAACAGTTTCATCTCGATACACTCACTTCATGGACGAATCTTGATAATGACATCCTGAAAAAGAATATGGGTACAGGACGTTATCGTTTGACATTCGATTTCACCAAAGAACCCGGACATGAATACCGTATTTCTCTGGGTGATGTGCGGGAAAGTGCCCGGCTAAGAGTAAACGGGAAAGACGCAGGTACATTGTTTGCCGTACCGTTCGAAGCAATGATCGGTTCGTTCCTGCATGACGGGGAAAACACCATAGAGATCGATGTGACGAATCTTCCGGCAAACCGCATCGCCGATTATGACCGCCGGGGCGTGGATTGGCGCATTTTTCACGAGATTAATTTTGTAAGCATAACATATAAACCTACCCTGTTCGACCACTGGGATGTCGTTCCCTCCGGTTTGTTAGGCCCGGTAATCATTCAGGAACTTAGACCCAAATAATTTTTATATGATTAAAACTATTTCCGGGGTGTGAGCGGTTTTCATGCTTGATCACAAAGAGAAATAGTACCCTTTCTCGAGCAACTGGTCGTATTTCTCCTTATTGAATTTATAATAGAATGCACCGCGTTTCGAGTTTGACTTATCTTTATCCTGCTGTTTTTCAAGGATATCCATATCCAGAATCCTTTTACGAAAATTGCGTTTATCCAGTGTCGTCTGATAAATGGCTTCGTACAAAGATTGCAATTGCGGTAAGGTGAACTTTTCGGGGAGCAGATTAAAACCTAATGGCTGGGTAGCTGCTTTTCTTCTCAGTATTTCTATTGTATCCTCCAGCATCTGATTATGATCGAAAATCAATTTACCTACCTTACCCAGTTCCTCCCAACGAGCATTATGTTTTTTACACAATTCCTCATCAAATAGTTCAAGGTCTATAAGGGCATAATAAGCAACAGAGATCACACGCTCACCTTCGTCACGATGGATACTTCCATATGTGCCCACCTGTTCCATATAGACATCCTTAATGCCGGTATATTCGTATAATACGCGCGAAACTGTTTCTTCGAGATTTTCGTCAGAACGCAGGAATCCTCCCATCAGGGTATCCTGATTTTTCAACGGCTCGAATTTTCGTTTCGAGATCAATAAATACAATTTCCCTTTTTTAAAGCCAAGTATTATACAATCGACCGATAGTAAAAACTTCTCTTGTTCTATATAAAACGGCGCCATCAAAAATATCTCCTTTTTTGTGTTTTGCGCAAAGGTACAATATATTTCACCAATCTCCTGTATTTGAATATATGTAATACCACTGCATACGATTATCATGAAAAGATCATCCTGATATAATAACCTTAGTATGAGGTAAAAATGAATATCTTCAATTTTATGTTTTTAAACATAAAAAAATAAGTGTATATTATTACACTTATTATTAACTTTGTCACAATAAATCTATTTCATTAAGCGAGAGAAAATAATAGTATTTTATCATCATGAAGAAATTATTGACTTTATTATTAACGATTTGCCTGTTTCAGTATATTTCTGCCAATGATTTCATTATAGTGAGTCCGGATAAGAATCTGCAGGTTTCGGTTTTTCTGAAAGAAGGAACTTTGAATTACAATGTAAACTATAAAGGGAAAGTTATTCTGGAAGATTCTCCGATGGGAATGATCACCAATGTAAGTGACTTCAGCAAGGATCTGGTATTTGTAGAGAAAAGGGATCAGGTTGTCAATAAAACATACAGTGAGCCTAAGATTAAGAAAAGCCATGTGGAATACCTGGCAAACGAAGTGGTCTATACCTATCAGACACCGCAGGAAGAAAAGATTACCGTTACTTTTCGGGTCAGCAACAACGATATTGCGTTCAAATACGCATTAGCACAGAACGGTGAGACAGCCCGCTGCATCATTGAAAAAGAATTGACAGGATTCAAATTTCCGCAACAGACCACTACATTTCTCACACCTCAGGCAACACCGATGATCGGTTGGATGCGAACCAAACCAAGTTATGAAGAGGAGTATATACCCGATGAACTGGTCGGCACGCCTTCCAAATACGGTGTAGGATATACTTTTCCCGGATTGTTCCATGTGGCGGATAATGGTTGGGCGTTAGTCTCAGAAACCGGTGTCGGTAGTCTGTACTGCGGATCAAAATTAAGTGAAGGAACAAAAGAAGGGCTTTACACCATTGCCTTTCCGGAGGAGGGTGAGAATAACGGTATCGGCAGTGCCAAACCGGCGATTTCATTGCCGGGTGAAACACCCTGGCGTACAATTACCGTGGGTGACAATTTGAAACCGATCGTTGAAACCACTATCGCGTTCGACGTAGTGGAACCATTATATGAGCCTTCAAAAGAATACGGGTTCGGACGTTCTACATGGAGTTGGTTGCTTTGGCAGGACGGAAGTATCAACTACGAAGACCAGAAGACATTCATCGATCTCTCTTCTGAATTGGGGTATGAACTGGTACTGATAGACAACTGGTGGGATACCCGCATAGGTCGTGAAAAGATAGAAGAACTGGCGCAGTATGCTGCTTCTAAAAATGTAGGCATTTGCCTGTGGTATAACTCTAACGGATTCTGGAGCGATGCACCGCAAGGACCGAAAAACCGGATGAACACTTCCGTAGCCCGCAAGAAAGAGATGGCCTGGCTAAAACGTATCGGTGCGAAAGGGATAAAGGTGGATTTCTTTGGTGGCGACAAGCAGGAAACCATGAAATTATACGAAGATATCCTGTCGGATGCCAACGATTATGGCTTGGCGGTGATCTTCCACGGATGTACACTGCCACGGGGATGGGAACGGATGTATCCGAACTTCGCAGGAAGTGAAGCGGTACTTGCTTCTGAAAATCTGATCTTCACGCAACATGCCAATGACAACGAAGCATATAATGCAACCTTACATCCGTTTATCCGGAACAGCATAGCATCCATGGACTTCGGCCCCGTTTTGCTGAACAAGCGCCACAACCGCAATAACGACGGTGGAACCGAGCGAAGGACCACAGAAACTTTCCAGTTGGCTACAGCCATACTCTTTCAAACGCCCGTGCAGAATTTCGGCATTACTCCCAACAACCTGACCGAATATCCCCCGTTCGTTATAGATTTTATGAAAGATATACCCACCCTCTGGGATGAAACGGTGTTTATCGACGGTTATCCCGGGAAGTATGTGGTACTGGCCCGTCGCCATGGCGAGCAGTGGTATGTAGCAACTATCAATGCCGAAAAAGGAACAAAGAAACTGAAGGTGAAACTTCCGATGTTCTCTGACACAAAAGTGAATATTTATTCTGACAGAAAAGACCGTTCTCCACAGTTAAAACAGGTAAATATCAGGAAAGACGGTGAAATCATATTGGAAATACAATCCGGTAGTGGAGTAATATTGAAAAATTAAAGAAGTATCCCCGATACATGAAGCGCCAGCTATTATCTGTATGCCTGTTGCTACCACTCTCCTTCCATGCACAGCATTTACAATTGTCCGGAGACAATTGTAATATCTCTTATCTCACTATGGAAGATGGGCTATTGCATAATTATATAGATGATATTTACAAAGATAACAGAGGTTTTATCTGGTTCTCTACCGGCGGTGGATTGTCACGCTATGATGGTTTTTCTTTCACGAATTATCAGATGGAAACTTCTCCGGTTACACTGAAAGGGAATTCTGTACACAGAGTGTACGAAGATGATTTCAACAGATTATGGATCGCATCTGACGGCGGATTGGATATTCTGGATCTTGAGAATTCAGAGTTGGTGAATTTGTTCGAAGAGATTGACCCTGAAATGACAGCATTTTTGAAAAATCCGGTAAAGAATATCATAAAAGATAATAAAGGAAATATCTGGCTGTTATCAGGATATATCTATAAAATACATCTCAATCAAAAGGGAGGAATAGCTGATATATTCAAGCTTCCTGAAAATCTGCAATCGGTACGCTATATAGCGATGAACGATGTGGACGGAGACGGTAATATCTGGGCGGGATATAACGATAACATATATAAACTATACACCCATAATAATCATAATTTGAGAGCGGTTCCCATATCAAAAAACCTGAAATTCAGAAGCAATAGTATCCTGACGAAATTTCTTCCTGACAAGAATGAAGTCTGGATCGGAACCGTACACGGTTTGTACAGATACTACAGGAATGAAGACGCTGTAAAGGTGTATGAGAATAATCCTTCGGATCCCACCTCCTTATCGCATAATTATATTTCTGATCTGGCATTAACCGAAACCAATCAGATAATAATCGGAACATTAAAGGGAATAAACATCTATAACCCTATGACAGACGGTTTTGAGCAGGTGTTTTCCGAAAGTTCCGGCAGAGTAAACGGACTCAACAGTAATTTTATCAGTCGGATCTATTATGACGGGAGCAGCGTATGGTGCGGCACCGAGACAGGAGGTGTCAATAAGATCAATTCCAATACATTGGACATAAAAAGCTATTCCCATAGGAATAATGAAAGGGGAAGCATCTCACAAAATCCGGTCAATGTGATATTAGAAGACGAAAAACAGAACCTGTGGGTCGGTACTGTTGAAGGGGGATTGAATCTGAAAAAGGAGGGAGAGGAAACATTCTCTCATTTCACGGATTCTTCTTCTACCCGTCTTAGCCATAATTCCGTAAGTGCTTTAAGTATTGACAATAAGAACCAGCTATGGGTAGGTACATGGGGATATGGTATTTCAGTTATTGATAAAGATAATCCGTTTAAACCCTCATCCATCTATATCAACTCCGATGAATACCCCGAACTCCTGATCGACCTGATCGGCGGTCTTTTTTATGATGATATCAACAATGTCATGTGGATTGGCTCTAATCAGGGATTATATTTCTATGATCTGGATAATGACAATCTGATTATTCCAGCTCCCATTGATACTTTTGCCAATATCCAGGGTATTATCGGGATGGCTGTAGATAATAAGGGATTTCTATGGGTGGGAAGCCAGGAAGGTGTATATGCGATTGACCTAAACAGTAGAAACCACCACCAATTCGATTTTCACCATTACAGGTATAAACTGGACAATCCGCAATCTTTTTTGGTCGAGAAGATTACGAGCTTCTGTCTCGACTCTCACAATGTGCTCTGGCTTGGGAGCGACGGTTTCGGTTTCTATAAAAGAATTGAGAACAGCGACGGGACTTATTCGTTTCAATCGTACAATATCGCAGACGGATTGGCGAACAATAGTGTTAAAGGTATATTGGAAGACGATTTCGGGAATTTATGGATCAGTACCAGCCATGGACTCTCTTGTTTTAACAGGGAAGAGGAGAGTTTCATCAATTTTTTCAGGAATGACGGGATCGAAAATAATCAATTCTACTGGAATGCTTATCATAAAGCCAAAAACGGCACACTATATTTCGGGACTTTAAGCGGACTGATAGCGCTTAACCCGGCACTTATGAAACCTCAACCGGTAAATTACAGGGTGACCTTAACTGATTTTTATCTGGAAAATGAAAAGATCTACCCGGGGAAGATCATTGAAAAAGATATTTCCCGGATAAATAAAATTGTTTTGCATGAGAAGTATAAATCCTTTTCAATTGATTTCTCTGCCCTGAACTTTACTACCACGCCCAATTTTGTATACGCATACCGGCTGGCAGGATATGAAGAGAAATGGATTGAACTGGCGCAAAATATGCACTCCGCGAGATATATGAATCTGCCTCCGGGAAATTATACTTTCCAGGTAAAGTATGTACCGAAAAATCAAATCGACCTGGGAGAGATCACTGAATTGCAAATTTATATCAGACCCTATTTCTATAAAACAACATGGTTTGCACTGATTGTCCTGGCTCTGCTTATTTCAGCTTTCCTCTTATGGTATTTTCGTCATATAAGATCTTACGAAGCACAACAGAGAGTTCTTGAGCAGATTGTGGAAGAACGTACCAAAGAGTTGGAATTGCAAAAAGAAACATTGGTTGAACAGAAGAAAGAGTTATCCCAACAAAATCTGATCCTGAGTCAGCAAAATAAAAAAATCACCCAACAAAAAAACCAACTGATAAAAATGTCCCGCAAAGTACACAGAATGCACGTGGACAAACTGGAATTTTTTACCAATATTTCCCATGAATTCCGGACTCCTATCACGTTAATCATAGGACCGGCACAACGTGCCATACGATTGAGTTCCGATCCGTATGTGATTGAACAACTGAATTATGTGGAAAGAAATTCCAGATACCTGTTGAGTCTTGTGAATCAGTTAATGGATTTTCAAAAAGTGGAATCGAAAAAGATTGAGATAACATTTGCTAAAGATAATTTTCTGCATTCCATAGAGTCAATACTCTCCTCTTTTGAACCACAGCTACAGGATCGGGATATATCCCTGCTGAGACGGTTTTCACTGTCCGACCCGCTGTTTTTTTTCGACAGTGAATCCCTGCATAAAATATTGATAAATCTCTTGTCGAATGCTATCAAATATACCCCGAATGGAGGCAATATAACTGTCTATGTAAGGCCGGTCCATGACAGGAAAACAGACGAAGAAAAATTATACATTGCTGTAAAGGATTCGGGAGCAGGCATTCCGGAAGAAGACCTGGGGAAAATATTCAAACGCTTTTATCAATCCCGCCATCACACCGTATTTCCGGTATATGGACAAAGCGGTACAGGGATCGGGTTATATTTGTGCAAACAGCTTATTCAGCTATTAGGGGGATCTATATGGGTTAGAAACAACAAAAAAGCGGGATGTACATTCCGGATTCTTCTCCCGCTATACAGGTCAAATCCGCAATCTGGCGAGACAGACCATCAAATGGTCGATAAACGTAGTGATTCCGAAATAGGGCAATCGACAGACAAACAGGAAAACAAACAAAAAGGGAGATTGACGTTTTTAGTGGTCGAAGACAATCACGATATGAGAAACTATATCTGCTCTATCCTTTCCTCCAGCTATAACACACTCAAAGCCGCCAATGGCGTTGAAGCACTTACAATACTCGACAGCCATCATGTCGATTTTATCATCAGTGACCTGATGATGCCGGAGATGGATGGTATAGAACTGTCGAAAAGGGTGAAAGAGAAGATGTCAACCTCACATATCCCCTTTCTGATGCTTACAGCCAAATCATCCGAAACAGCCCAGCTCGATAGCTACCGTGTGGGTGTGGACTCCTATATTATAAAACCATTCGATGAGGAGATGCTGATAACCCGTATCAGGAATATCCTGAAGGCACGACAACGCTATCAGCAATTGTTCTCAGAAAAGATGAGTACCGATATTTTAGAGATGGATGAAGAGTCGAATGACAAAAAGTTTATGGATCGCGTATTAGAGGTGATGAAGGATAATTATCAGGATCCTGATTTCTCGGCAGGAGATTTTGTAAAAGCAATGGGGATGAGTAAGTCTCTTCTCAATAATAAACTGAATGCACTAAGTGGCAGATCGTCAGGGGAATTTATAAGAGTTTACAGACTCAATATAGCTTACAGCCAGATCCTCCAAAATAAGAAAACAAAGAATAAAAATATTTCAGATATAGCTTACGATGTGGGATTCAACGATCCGAAATATTTTACCCGTTGCTTTTCCAGACATTTCAACATAACTCCAAGTAGATTAATCGATGAAAATGAACTGTAAAAAAACTGTTATTTCCTGTTTTAAGCTGAATTTCCTCTTTAAATGGTCATTTGTCCACCTTAGGAGGTCACTGGCTTTTTATTTTTGTGATATCTATATACGATCTCACTTAGGATTAAGAACCATGCGATATAATAATAACTAATCAGATTGACAATATAGGTAATAAAATAATAAGTATTAACTTTACGCTTATTTGTCTGCTATCTGAAAAATAACTGTTGCCGTGTTCTGTAAACGAGTCCTTTATGACTTATATCTTACATAAAATCAGATGAACATAACAATAAAAAAGCAGAGATTCATGAAATCAAAAAGAACATTCCAAGTGGTACTACTACTGCTTATCGGTAGTATATCAATCTCGGCCCAGAACCGATTGATCATCGAGGCCGACCGTGAACAGAATACCATCAACCGGCATATCTACGGCCACTTTTCCGAACATCTGGGACGCTGTATTTATGGCGGCTACTGGGTAGGTGAAGACTCGTCAGTTCCCAATACACGCGGTATCCGTAACGATGTGGTGCAGGCGCTGAAAGATATCCGTATTCCCAACCTGCGCTGGCCGGGTGGTTGCTTTGCCGATGAATATCATTGGATGGACGGTATAGGTCCCCGTGAGGATCGCCCTAAAATGATCAATACCCATTGGGGAGGAGTTGTGGAAGATAACAGTTTCGGTACGCACGAATTTCTCGACCTGTGCGAACAACTCGACGCAGAACCCTATATCAGCGGAAATGTAGGCAGCGGCACAGTAGAGGAGATGTCGAAATGGATCGAATATATCACTTTCGATGGTGAAAGCCCAATGGCTAATTTGCGGCGGAAGAACGGTCGTGAAGAACCCTGGAAAGTGAAATTCTGGGGTGTCGGGAACGAAAGCTGGGGTTGCGGCGGTAATATGACGCCTGACTACTATTCCGACCTGTATCGCCATTACGCCACCTACTGCCGTAATTACGGCGACAACCGTCTTTACCGGATTGCCTGCGGTGCCAACGGGGGTGATTATAACTGGACGGAGACTGTGATGAAAAACGCCGGCCGCCATATGCAGGGTTTATCACTGCATTACTATACCGTACCCAGGGACTGGTCAGATAAAGGTTCAGCAACCAATTTCGATGAAAAGGAATATTTCACTACTATCGAAAAAACACTGTTCATGGACGAACTGATCACCAAACATTCGGCCATTATGGACCGTTACGACCCGCAAAAGAGAGTAGGAATGATTATTGATGAATGGGGTACATGGTACAATGTGGAGCCCGGTACCAACCCTGGTTTTCTTTACCAGCAAAATACCTTACGCGATGCAATCGTAGCAGGTATCAACCTGAATATTTTCAACAACCACAGTGAGCGGGTACAGATGGCTAATCTTGCACAGACTGTGAACGTGCTTCAGGCTGTTATACTTACCGACGAGGAAAAGATGGTACTTACTCCTACTTACTGGGTGTTCCATCTCTACAAGGTACATCAGGATGCGACGCTTTTGCCCATTTCCTTTACCAGCAATAAGTATCGCCAGGGTGACAAAGAGATAGACGCGGTAAGCGTCTCCGCTTCCAAAAATGCCGGGGGTAAAATTCATATCACGCTGGTAAATGCCGATCCTAACAATGAACAACGTATCTCAACACAGTTGGTTGGTGCATCGGTGAAGAAGGTGAACGGCAAAATGGTCACTTCTGCAAAGATAAACGATTACAATAGCTTCGAACAACCGTCTAAAGTAACGGTGAGCGACTTCAAAGGCGCTTCGCTCTCCAATAGCGGTCTTTCGGTGGTATTGCCGCCTAAATCGGTGGTATTGATCGAACTTCAATAAATTATACAACTAAATCCTCGACTGACGATATTTTGTGACCCATTATAGCTCTCATTCGCTAAAAGAGTAGAACTCGTTTCACTCAGACAGCTACTCTTTTTACGCTCCTTGCAAGCTATGGGTTCCCACAAAATATCTAAATGTCTCCGCTTTAGTGGTATATATACGAAACTTCAATAAATAAGAGTAGACAATGAGCATACAAGAACTGAAACAGCAGGTATTCCAGGCTAACCTGGATCTGGTAAAACACGGTCTGGTGATCTTTACCTGGGGAAACGTAAGCGGTATCGACCGGGAAAAAGGATGGGTCGTTATCAAACCCTCCGGGGTGTCGTACGACGACATGAAAGCCGAAGATATGGTAGTCGTGGATCTGGAGGGCAACATAGTGGAAGGGAAACTGAAACCTTCATCCGACACACCCACCCATGTGGAATTATACAAAGCATTCCCTTCCATAGGTGGAATTGTGCATACCCATTCAACCTATGCCACTGCGTGGGCACAGGCCGGATGTGACATCCCCAACATAGGTACCACCCATGCCGATTACTTCAGCGGGGATATACCCTGTACCCGCGATATGACTGAGCCCGAGGTGAAAGGCGAGTATGAAAAAGAGACCGGTGCCGTTATTATCGAGCGTTTCAGTGAACTCAACCCGGCCCATATCCCCGGCGTACTGGTGAAAAATCACGGGCCTTTCTCCTGGGGAAAGGATCCGCACGAGGCAGTTCATAATGCCGTCGTAATGGAACAGGTGGCAAAAATGGCCTTTATCGCCTATCAGGTCAACCCGAACCTCACCATGAACGAATTGCTGATTCAAAAGCATTTCTTCAGGAAACACGGACCCGGAGCATATTACGGACAGAAATAATATTTCAGATTCAAAATTCAAGATTTCATAACTCTTAATTTTTAATTCTTAACTTTTAATTTTTAATTCATAACTCATAAACGTTCAATATTATGCAATTCAAAGATCAGGAAGTATGGTTTGTCACAGGAGCGCAACTCCTGTACGGGGGCGACGCGGTAGTAAACGTAAATGCCCATTCGGAAGAAATGGTCAAAGGGCTGAATGACGCGGGACTACTCCCCGTAAAAGTGGTTTATAAAGGAACTGCCAATTCATCGCCCGAAGTGGAGAAAATATTCAAAGAAGCCAATACGGATGAAAAATGTATCGGTGTGATCACCTGGATGCACACTTTTTCTCCTGCTAAGATGTGGATCAGAGGTTTACAAAACTTCAGGAAACCGTTAATGCATCTCCATACCCAGTTTAACAAGGAGATACCCTGGAATGAGATCGACATGGATTTCATGAACCTGAACCAGTCAGCACACGGCGATCGTGAATTTGGACATATTACAAGCCGTTTGCGAATGCCCCGCAAGGTTTTGGTTGGCTATTGGAAAGATGAAGAGACACTGCGGAAAATTGCGTCATGGATGCGGGTTTGTGCCGGTCGGGCTGACGCTCAAGGAATGTTGATCATCCGCTTTGGAGATAATATGAACAATGTGGCTGTAACGGACGGAGACAAGGTAGAAGCGGAGATACGTCTGGGGTACCATGTCGACAATGCACCTATCGCGACCCTGGTTCCGTATGTGGAAGCAGTTACAGATGACGAAATCGATGCCCTTGTTTCCGAATATGAACAAATATACGACTTTGCCGATGATTGCAGGAAAGGCGCCGAAAAACATCAGTTTGTACGCGATGCCGCAGCACAGGAAATAGGATTGCGCCGTTTCCTCCAGGATAAGGGTGCCAAAGCCTTTACAACCAGCTTTAACGAGCTGGAAGGCATGAAACAGTTGATGGGATTCGCTTCTCAACGACTGATGGCCGAAGGCTATGGATTTGGTGCTGAAGGCGACTGGAAAACTGCTGCCCTTGTACGTACCATGTGGGTAATGGGGCAGGGTTTACCCGGTGGACAATCGTTTCTAGAAGATTATACCCTGAATTTCGATGGGGAGAACAGTACCATCCTGCAATCGCATATGCTCGAGATCAATCCCGATATTACAGGAACCAAACCACGCATTGAAGTGCATTTCCTTGGGATAGGTGATGCCCGTACCTGTGCCCGTCTGGTATTCCAGGCGCATGAAGGTAAAGGGGTGGCTGCCACTATCGTGGATATGGGTAACCGATTCCGCATGATTGTCAATGAGGTGGAAGTGGTAAAACCGCAAGCTTTACCCAAATTGCCGGTTGCCTGCGCATTATGGAAACCAATGCCAAACCTGGAGGTCGGAGCCGGTGCATGGATATTGGCCGGAGGAACGCATCACACCAGTTTCTCTTTTTCAGTGACTACCGAAATGCTGGAAGATTATGCCGAAATAGCCGGTATAGAACTGGTTACTATCGATAAAGATACAACTATCAACAACTTCAAGTTCGAACTTAAAGTCAATGAAGTTTACTATTTATTGAATAAAGCGCTGCAGTAAAAATAATTAATTCCCAATCTATGGAGAGAAATACCTTCTTTCTTCCATTTGTATTTTTCCTCTTTGTTTTTTTACCGCAGAGTAAAGCTCAATTACCGGAAAGAATTGGAGTACATGACCCGGTAATGGCCAAACAGGACGATACCTACTACCTCTTCACTACAGGTAGGGGTATCGCTGTCTGGTCATCGACCGACATGAAAACATGGAAACGGGAGAAACCGGTATTTGCAGAAGCATCTCAGTGGGCTGTCGATGCTGTGCCTACTTACCGGGGACATACCTGGGCACCGGATATCAGCTACCATAACGGATTGTATTATCTCTACTATTCGGTATCAGCCTTTGGGAAAAATACATCCTGCATGGGCGTGGTGACCAACAAGACGCTTCATCCCGATGATCCCGATTTTGAGTGGGTAGATCACGGAGCCGTTATCTGCTCTACGCCCGATGTCGATAACTGGAATGCAATCGATCCCAATCTTATTTTTGATGAAAACGGAGTTCCTTACCTGTTTTTCGGTTCGTTCTGGGATGGACTGCAGATGGTCAGGCTTACCGATGACCTCAAATCCTGCTATTCGGGTGAAGAGCCGGTTACCATTGCCTCACGCAAAAAAGAGAGACGACAGGAGAATCCGCCGGCAATCGATAACAATCCGGTGGATGCCGGAGGAAATGCGATAGAAGCTCCTTTTGTTTTCAGGAAAGACAACCACTACTATCTGTTTGCATCCATAGACTATTGTTGTAAGGGAGTGGAAAGTACCTACAAGATGATATACGGAAGGTCAGACAAGATCGATGGGCCCTATTATGACAAAGAGGGAAAAGATCTCCTTTTTGGTGGAGGGACAATCCTGATGGAAGGGGATGAAAACTGGCATGGTGTGGGACATAATGCGGTCGTCAGTTTCGACGGTGAAGATTATCTTGTATTCCATGGATACGATGCTAACGACGAAGGCCGGTCCAAACTGCGCATTTTCCGGCTATCATGGGATCAGAGCCAGTGGCCCGTCGTAGAAGAGGCCATCTACTAAAATGGGTTGCTAAACCGGCCCCTAATTCAACACTTCAGTAGTGAATAAATCAGACAAAACAAACTAAAAATAAAAAGGATAAGAAGAGATGAGTAAATACGTCATAGGATTAGATTACGGCACGGATTCATGTCGTGCCATCATTGCCGATGCCTTGAGCGGCAAGGAAATATCTACCGCGGTGAAATATTATCCGCGTTGGAAACAGGGGAAGTATTGTGATCCCAAGACCAACCGTTACCGTCAGCATCCGCTCGATTATATCGAGGTATTGGAAGAGAGTATACGGGAAGCTTTAACGAAAGCACCCCCAGGAACAGCAGAAAATGTAGAGGGGATGGCATTCGATACTACAGGGTCGACGCCTGTGCTGATCGACGAAGAAGGTACTCCCCTGGCTTTACGGCCTGAGTTCGCTGAAAATCCCAATGCAATGTTCGTTCTCTGGAAAGACCATACCTCAATAAAAGAGGCCGCCGAGATCAATGCGTTGGCAAAGAAATGGGAGATTGATTACACCGCTTATGAAGGAGGTATTTATTCCTCCGAATGGGTATGGGCCAAGATGCTGCATATCCTGCGCGAAGATGAGCAGGTACGGGGAACGGCTTATTCATGGGCTGAACACTGTGACTGGATGCCTGCGCTGATCACCGGGAACTCCAAACCGGAAACGATGCCGAGAAGCCGCTGCGCTGCAGGACATAAAGCGATGTGGCATGCTTCGTGGGACGGACTACCCTCCGAAAAATTCCTGACAGCGCTCGATCCGCTGCTTGCCGGCTTCCGTTCTCATTTGTATAAAGAAACCTACCCGAGTAATGTAAAAGTAGGATACCTGACTCCCGAATGGGCCGAACGGCTGGGATTGACTACCAAAGTGGCCGTGGCTGTGGGAGCGTTCGACTGCCACATGGGTGCTGTAGGAGCACAGATCAAGCCAGGGGATTTCGTACGTGTAATCGGTACATCTACCTGCGATATCATGGCGGTGCCTTATGAGGAGATCGGCGACAAATTGATCCCAGGTATCTGCGGACAGGTAGACGGGTCGGTGATCCCGGGAATGGTCGGACTGGAAGCCGGGCAATCAGGCTTCGGCGATATTTACGCCTGGTTTAAACAGGTATTGGAATGGCCGCTCAAACAGCTCGTCACCAAATCGAATCTGCTGGATATGGAAACAAAAGAAAAACTGATTACAGAAATCGCAGATGCGATCATCCCCGAATTGACCAGGGAAGCCGAAAAAGTGCTACCCGGCGAAAGCACCCTTATCGCTACTGACTGGATGAACGGACGTCGTACACCCGATGCCAATCAACTGTTGACAGGTTCTATTTGTGGATTGACGTTGGGAAGCACCGCACCGCTGATCTTCAGGGCGCTGGTAGAAGCAACTGCTTACGGTTCCAAAGCGATCGTCGATCGTTTTCTGGAAAATGGTGTCGAGATCAAAGAAGTGATCGGTATAGGCGGTATCTCTTTAAAATCTCCTTTTGTGATGCAGACATTATCCGATGTGTTGGGTATGCCGATCAAAGTGGCAAAGACCGAGCAGGCATGCGCCTTCGGAGCCGCCATGTTCGCAGCCGTTGCAGCAGGTGTATATGAGAAAGTGGAGGATGCCCAGGATGCGATGGGACAGGGATTTGCTTTCGAATACCATCCGAACGGTGAAAATCACGCCATATATATGGAGTTGTATAAGAAATACCAACAAATCGGCAAGTTCACTGAAAACTAACTGTTTCGTCAATCGAATATATACTTTTAAAAAACATCTTATGAATTGGAATTCACATGAATTTATTTGGCTGGATTGGGCAATTATCATTATTGGAATTTTAGCTGTAACATGGGCTGTATGGCGTTCTATACAGAAAGATAAACGTTTACAACAAGGCCCTGACAGTGAAGATTACCTCTTTGGTAAAGGTGAGCCATGGTATATTATTGGTGCAGCCATCTTTGCTGCCAATATCGGTTCGGAACACCTGGTAGGCCTTGCCGGGACCGGTGCAAAGGCAGGAGTGGGTATGGCACACTGGGAAATGCAGGGATGGATGATCCTCATCTTAGGATGGCTTTTTGTACCCTTCTATCAACTGTTGAATATTAAGATGGGAAAGATCATCACAATGCCCGATTTCCTTAAATACCGCTACACACCTACAACCGGTTCGTGGCTCTCCATCATTACACTTATAGCCTATGTGCTGACCAAAGTGAGTGTCACGGCATTCACCGGTGGTATCTTTATGCAAAGTCTTCTTGGCTTGCCTTTCTGGTTCGGGGCTATCGGTCTGATCGTTTTAACAGGGATCTTTACCGTCCTGGGTGGTATGAAAGGGGTGATGACGTTGTCAGCAATCCAAACACCTATATTGATTCTCGGCTCGTTCCTTGTGTTGTTCCTGGGATTATCGGCACTTGGAGGCGGCAATATCGCTGAAGGCTGGACCGCAATGATTGAACATGCCAAAACTCTGAACGTAGGAGAAGATGGCGTTGCATATGGTACCAACCGTATGTTCCATTTCAATACGGGCGATCCGTTGTATGATGATTATCCCGGTTTTTGGGTATTTATCGGGGCATCGATTATCGGATTCTGGTATTGGTGTACCGATCAGCACATCGTTCAACGTGTGCTTGGACAACGTAAAGGCGAACCTGCTGACATAGTGATGAAACGTGCACGCAGAGGTACTATTGCTGCAGGTTATTTCAAATTGTTGCCTGTATTTATGTTTTTGATACCGGGTATGGTGGCCGCCGCATTGGCAGCACGTCCCGATAGCGGTTTCTCGTTAAGCGACCCTGATACCGCCTTTGGTTCCATGGTCAAGTTCGTATTGCCGGCCGGTGTAAAAGGGATTGTTACCATAGGCTTTATATCGGCCCTGGTGGCCTCTTTGGCTGCCTTCTTCAATTCCTGCGCCACGCTGTTTACGGAAGACTTTTACAAGCCGATGTTCAAAAACAAAAGCGAAGCTACCTACGTTCTGGTAGGCCGCATCGCCACAGTCGTCGTTGTGATACTGGGTATTGTATGGATACCTATCATGATGAGTCTCGGCAGCCTTTACGATTATCTGCAAGGCATCCAGTCGCTGCTCGCTCCCGCGATGGTGGCTGTATTTGCGTTGGGTATATTTTCCAAGCGAATTACACCAAAAGCTGGTGAGGCCGGGATGATCGTGGGCTTTATTATCGGAATGGTACGCCTGCTGACCAATATCTTTACCAATACAGGGAAAGACGTGATGACAGGCTGGTTCTGGGAAAACACTACCTGGTTCTGGCAAACCAACTGGCTTATCTTTGAGGTGTGGTTGCTCGTCTTTATCATGGGCATGATGGTTGTAGTATCATTTTTCACCCCGAAGCCAACTGCTAAGCAAATTGAAGCGATCACTTTCACAGGCGATTACAAAGCACTTATCAGAAAAAGCTGGAATAAGTGGGATGTGATTGCTTCCCTCGGGGTAGTGGCTCTTTGTGCGTTATTTTATATTTATTTCTGGTAAAAACTCTTTTATCGACAAGCGGATATCCTATCCGGATTCCGCTTGTTTTTTCCACTTAACTTCGCATGTGAATCTGGAACCCGTTTTAGTTGTATACACTCCCAATTTACATGCGAAAGTTGAATCAAATTATTTATAAAAACCGTTCTGTAATGATAGTAATCGAGAAAAAAAGTAAAGCTTTAAAGATATTTTTTTCCCTGAGCATACTGCTATTCAATATTCTCTTGTTAAGAGCCAATGAACCCGATTCGGCATATATTTTTGCTTATGGTGATGAGAACGGAGGGGGATTGTATTTTGCATGGAGTATCGATCAGGATAACTGGCATACTATCGGCAACAAATACCCCTTTTTGAGATCTGATTATGGAAGATGGGGTTCGCAGAAAAAGATGTACGATCCCTTCCTTTTCCAGGCCCCCGATGGTCGATGGCACTCTGTCTGGAGTCTGAACGATACCGATGGAGCCGTTGCGCATGCCGTCTCTTCCGATCTGGTATATTGGAAACCACAATCTTATCCGGTATTGATGCCGCATGGGAACTGCCTGAGACCTAAAATTTCCTACGATGTACAAAAAAAAGAATTTCACATTCTTTGGCATAGCGATAAACCCGAACAAGGACTATTTTATAGTTTTACCGGCGATTTCAAGCATTACTCGCCCCCCGCAAGAAACGACCAATACGAAAGTACCAGGAGGAATATTTCCATCGCCGGCAAGAAGCAGACCGGTACGCTCCATCACGTTTCATGGGCGGTGATCGACAGACTTAGCCAGGTTCAGAGGCTGACTGCTTATAAGCAGATTTTAAATGAGGAAAGAGTAGAGATGGATCGCGGTCATCTCAAGGAACCTGTCACTATTTCTATTTCACCGGATATCCGGAAAAAGAAATCGATCAGCGATTTATTGATCGGTATCTTTTATGAGGATATCAACTATGCTGCCGACGGAGGATTGTATGCCGAATTGGTGCAAAACCGCGGCTTCGAATATGCCTTGAGTGATAAGGAAGGCCGGGATAAGAACTGGAATAACCGTACTGCCTGGTCGGTAATCAATACCGACACTTTTTTAATCGATACGGCCTCCCCTATTCATGCCAACAATAAACATTATGCCGTTTTACAGATTGAGAAAACAGGGGTTGCACTCGTCAATGAAGGATTTAACGGTATTCCGGTAAAAGCAGGTGAAAAATATGATCTCTCCCTGTTTGCCCGTAGTCCTGAGAAAACAAAAGGCCGGATTTTAGTGCGGCTCACTGGAAAAAACGGTGAGATATACGGAGAAACTACTACACGTACAATCAGTACTGACTGGAAGAAACTGGAAGCCGTTATTACGGCAACCCGTACTGCCAACGACGCCCGTATCGAAGTGATACCGCAACAAACGGGCCGGGTAGACCTGGATATGGTCTCCCTTTTCCCACAGAAAACGTTCAAAGGACGCGAAAACGGATTAAGAGCCGACCTGGCGCAAGCGCTGGCCGACCTGAAACCCCGCTTCATGCGTTTTCCGGGCGGGTGTGTAGCTCATGGCGACGGGATCGGAAATATCTATCGCTGGGAGAACACCATCGGGCCGCTTGAAGCACGAAAACCGCAACGCAATCTTTGGGGGTATCATCAGTCGTTCGGACTGGGTTATTTTGAATATTTCCAGTTCTGTGAAGATATTGGTGCCGAACCTATCCCTGTTGTGGCGGCAGGTGTTCCCTGCCAGAACTCTGCACACCATGGATGTGTGATCGGTGGACAGCAAGGTGGTATCCCCATGGAAGAGATGGATGAATATATTCAATCCGTTTTGAATCTGATTGAATATGCCAACGGAAATGCGAAATCCGAATGGGGCAGAAAAAGAGCGGAAGCCGGCCATCCGAAGCCTTTCAACCTGAAGTATATCGGAGTCGGTAATGAAGACCTGATCTCCGATATTTTTGTGGAAAGGTTTACGATGATATATAATGCCATTAAGGCTAAGTACCCCGAAATAACGGTGATCGGAACGGCCGGTCCTTTCAGCGAAGGGTCTGATTATGTGGAAGGTTGGAATCTGGCAACCGAACTGGGGCTTGCCCTGGTCGACGAACATTATTACCAGCCGCCCGGATGGTATCTCAACAATCAGGATTATTACGACCGGTACGACCGCTCAAAAGCCAAAGTATACCTGGGTGAATACGCAGCCCACGTCCCGGGCCGCCATAACAATCTCGAAACGGCGCTCTGCGAAGCATTGCATCTGGTCAATATCGAACGGAACGGCGATATTGTGGAGATGACGTCTTATGCTCCATTACTGGCAAAAGAAGGATTTACGCAATGGAACCCCGACCTGATCTATTTCAACAACACCGAAGTGAAACCGACCGTCGGTTATTATGTGCAGAAATTGTTCGGACACCATTCCGGAAATGAATACATTTCCAGCAATATCGTTCGTTCGGATAACCGGGAAGATATCAGAAAACGGGTTGCGTCCTCTTTTGTAATAGATACCCAGACCAATGATCTGATCATTAAACTGGTAAATTTATTGCCTGTCCCCGTTTCTTCTTCGATTGATCTGTCGGACATAAAGATAGCCGACAGCCAGTCAGACTTAACAGTAATGAAAGGTAAACCGGACGATAAAACAGTGAGACCCGAAGAATCAAAACTGAACGTTTCCGGGCAACTCGAATATGAATTGCCGGCTTATTCTTTTTCGATAATTCGTATAAAGACGATTATCAAATAGAAATGTATTTCTTGCAGATAAGAGGATAAATCTTTCAATGACTAATTTATTACTCATATCTGCAAGATTTTCCTATGGTCTCCGCCCGCAATTAATTATAATTTTGTAATTATTTGTACAATAGAATAGTGTTGTCTGTAAGTTCCGGCAAATTCGGAAGCCGGAGATAGATTGGTGAAAATATTTTTTTCCTATGGAAAACTCTATTGTTCGGAAGTATGAAAAGTCATAGTATCAATTATTGAATAAAATGAATAAACAAAAATTAACACTACTATTCTCTTTTGTCTTTTTACTCGCCACATTGGCTTCCTGTAAATCCGGGCCAAAGGAAAAAGAGATGGCTGCCTACCTGCTTGTCTATTTCACCGATCCTACCCACAGCCTTTTTATGGCATTAAGTCCCGACGGATATACGTTTACGGATGTGAATAACGGCCAGCCGGTGATCGGTGGCGATACTATCGCTACACAAAAGGGCATTCGCGATCCGCATATCACACGCGGCCCCGATGGTGCATTTTACCTGGCAATGACCGACCTGCATATTTTCGCTCAACGTGAAGGATACCGCACAACCGAATGGGAACGCGACGGGGATATCCATGGATGGGGCAATAACCGTGGTTTTGTACTGATGAAATCATACGACCTTATCAACTGGACACGGAGTAATGTATTGGTAGAGGAACAGTTTCCCCATCTTAATGTCTCCTGCGCATGGGCGCCACAAACTATCTACGACGCAGTAGAAGGAAAGATGATGCTCTATTTTACCATGCGGCTTGATGGTGGTAAGACAAAAATGTATTACGCTTATACTGATGATGATTTTACAAAACTAGTTTCGGAACCCACATTGATTTTCGAATATCCCGACCCTGAAGTACAGGTGCTGGACGCCGATATAACCGCCTTGCCTGACGGACGGTTCGTCATGACCTATGTCGCCCAGGAAGGGCCGGCAGGAATTAAAATGGCCGTTTCGGATAAAATCAACAGCGGCTACGAGTATCAACCCGACCAGATCGATTTTGAACCAGCCTCCTGCGAGGCTCCGAATGTATGGAAACGTATCGGCGAAGATAAATGGGTGTTGATGTATGATATATTCAGCATCAACCCGCATAATTTCGGTTTTGCCGAAACATCCGACTTTGTAAATTTTACTCACCTGGGACATTTTAATGAAGGGCAAATGAAAACGACCAACTTCAGTTCGCCCAAGCATGGGGCAGTGATCCAGGTCTCCAAAGAGGAAGCGCAAAGGCTGGCCGCCCATTGGGATTTGCAAATAGAGTTTTGATAAAAATATTAATTTAAGTTTCGCAAGTCGTATGATTGCAACTAAAGCTTCCGTCTGACGATATTTTGTGACCCATTACAGTTCTTGTTCACTCGCTTTAGTTACATACATTTCAAATTTAAATGCAAAACTTGAGATATTAACTATAACAATAGAAAAACAGGATGAATAGAAAAAAGCTCAACTGGATACTACTTTGTTTTATCTGCTTCTCTTTTGCGAATGCTCAGATAAATCCGCAGATAGAATATTTCAGGTTACAGGATGTAAGACTTTTGGAAAGTCCTTTCAGGCAAGCAGAAGAATTAAACAAGCAATACTTGCTGGAGATGGATGCAGACCGCCTCCTTGCACCTTTTCAGAGGGAGGCTGGCCTGCCCCGAAAAGCCGAGAGTTATACCAACTGGGAAAATACCGGACTCGACGGACATATCGGAGGGCATTACCTTTCAGGACTGTCGTTGATGTACGCATCTACCGGAGACGAACAGGTCAAAAGCAGGTTGGATTACCTGATCGCTGAACTAAAACGGTGCCAGGACGCCAACGGTAACGGATATATCGGTGGTGTACCCGGTGGAAAAGCTATATGGGAAGAAGTCGCTTCCGGAAATATCCGTGCCGGCGGTTTCGACCTGAACGGTAAATGGGTGCCGCTATACAATATCCACAAGACCTACGCCGGATTGAGGGATGCATGGCTGATCGCCGGAAATGAAGAGGCAAAGGAGATGCTGATAAAAATGACTGATTGGGCAATCAAACTTGTTTCCAACTTATCGGAAGAGCAATTACAGGATATGCTTCGCAGCGAACACGGCGGATTGAATGAAACCTTTGCCGATGTAGCAGCCATCACCGGTGATAAAAAATACCTCGAACTGGCACATAAATTCTCCCATCAATTGATATTGGACCCTTTGATTCATCATCAGGACAAACTGACCGGGATGCACGCCAATACCCAGATACCAAAGGTATTGGGGTTCAAGCGTATTGCAGACCTCGAAGGCAACGAATCGTGGGAAGAGGCAGCCCGTTTCTTCTGGGAAACGGTGGTGGAAAACCGGTCGGTATCGATCGGGGGAAACAGCGTTTCCGAACATTTCAACCCGGTGGACGATTTTTCACGGATGATCAGCAGCATCGAAGGTCCTGAAACCTGTAACACCTACAATATGTTACGGTTAAGCAAAATGTTATATCAGACCTCGAAAGATAAGAAATATGTAGACTATTACGAACGTGCTCTTTACAATCATATCCTCTCTACCCAACATCCACATACGGGCGGTTATGTCTATTTCACGCAGATGCGTCCCGGACATTACAGAGTCTATTCGCAACCGCATACCAGTATGTGGTGCTGCGTGGGATCGGGGATGGAAAATCACTCGAAATATGGTGAGATGATCTACGCTCGTGCGGACAACGAGCTATATGTCAATCTTTTTATTCCATCCTCATTACAGTGGAAACAGCAGGATACGGAGATCATTCAGGAAAATAACTTTCCCTATGAAGCCTCTACGCAGATTACCGTGAATCCCCGCAAACAGAAGCAGTTTACACTGTTATTGCGTTATCCTGAATGGGTAAATGAAGGAACTGTAAAAATTAAAGTGAACGGGAAATCATATCCCGTAGAGAATAAAAACGGATATATTCCTGTCGACAGAAAATGGAAAAAAGGCGATAAAGTGGTGATGGAGATGCCGATGACGCTGAAAGCTGAACAACTACCGGACGGATCCGGCTACTATTCGTTCCTGTATGGTCCGATAGTACTTGCTGCAAAAACCGGCACTGAAGACCTGGCAGGTTTGTTTGCCAATGACAGCAGAGGCGGGCATATCGCACACGGAAAACAAATTCCGATGAAAAATATGCCACTGTTAGTGGGAGAGCCCGATAAGTTGACCTCTTACCTCTCTCCTGTGCCCGGTAAGCCGCTGACCTTCCATCTGAGTAACCTTTACCCGGAAAAGTATGCAGAGGGTATGGAGCTGGTTCCCTTCTTCAGCCTGCATGAGTCCCGCTATATCATGTACTGGCCGCAGGCGACCGAAGAAGAAGCAGATAATATCCGGCTTGAGCAGGAAAAGCAGGAAGCCGAACGATTGAAACTGGATGCAGTAACGATAGACAGAGTAGTATGCGGGGAACAGCAACCCGAATCGGATCATTTTATCGCATCTGAGAATTCTGGAGCGGGCGTTTTTGAAGATACCCGCTGGCGTGAAGCAAACGGATGGTTCAGTTATAAACTAAAAAACAACGATCGGAAAGCCCGTCACCTCTATGTGGCATATTTCGACAAGGATCGATCCCGTAATTTTGAGATACTTGTCAATGATGTACGGGTAAAAGGTTTTTCATTAACGGGAAATAAGGGAGATGAGGTACAGAAGCTGATTATTCCTATTCCGGAGAGTATTTCCCAAAGTGAGACCCTTACGGTAAAATTCCTGACAATGCCGGGAAGCATGACCGGAAAGATAGCAGAGGTCCGTGCACTCTCTCAATCTGTCGGAGAGCCTGAATATGTTGCCTACCTGTTTGCCTATTTTACCGGTAACAAGGTGGAAGAAGAAGCGGTGAGGTATGCCATCAGCAGCAACGGCTATAACTATTATACGCTGAACAACAACCAGCCGGTGATCGACTCGAAAAAGATCAGTTCGACCGGAGGCGTGCGTGATCCCCATATCCTGCGGGGAGAAGATGGTAAGACCTTTTATATGGTGCTGACCGATATGACTTCATCCAAAGGGTGGGACTCCAATCGTGCGATGGTATTGCTTAAGTCGTCCGATCTGGTCAACTGGACATCAAGCATCATCAATATCCAGCAGAAATATGAAGGACAGGGAGACCTGAAACGGGTATGGGCGCCGCAAACCATCTACGATCCGGAAGCCGGGAAATACATGGTATACTGGTCGATGAAACACGGTGACGGAACTGATATCATTTACTATGCCTATGCCAATGACGATTTCACGGACCTGGAGGGAGAACCCCGGCCGCTGTTCCTGCCTGAGAACGGAAAGTCGTGTATCGATGGGGATATCGTGCTGAAAGACGGACTGTTCTATATGTTCTATAAGACCGAGGGGCATGGCAATGGCATCAAGCTGGCGACTACCCGTTCACTTACCTCCGGGCAATGGACAGAATATGAAGATTACAAGCAGCAGACGCCGGAAGCGGTGGAAGGATCGAGCGTATTCAAACTGATCGGTTCCGACAAATACATATTGATGTACGACGTCTATATGAAAGGAGCTTATCAGTTCACTGAGAGTACCGACCTGATGAATTTCCGGGTGATCGACCATGAGATTTCCATGGATTTCCATCCCCGGCATGGATCCATTATTCCTATCACACAAAAAGAGCTGGATGCCCTGATCGCAAAATGGGGTAAACCTGAAAAATTCTCTGCAAATATCCCCAACCCTGTACTGAAAGGATTTTTTGCCGACCCGTATGCCCTTTATTCCAACAAAACGAACAAATACTACATCTATCCCACAAGCGATGGGTATAACGGGTGGTCAGGTACCTATTTTAAAACCTTCTCGTCGGAAAACCTTTCCGAATGGAAAGACGAAGGCATCATCCTTGATCTGAAAAAAGATGTCTCCTGGGCCGACAGGAACGCCTGGGCACCCTGCGCCATCGAAAAAAAGACGAAAGATGGATATAAGTATTATTACTATTTTACGGCAGCACAGAAAATAGGTGTAGCGGTCGCCAATGATCCCGCCGGTCCGTTTGTCGATTCCGGTAAACCACTGATCGACTTCAAACCCGAAGGTGTGAGAGGTGGACAGGAAATCGATCCTGATGTATTCTGTGATCCGGTAACAGGCAAAAATTATCTTTATTGGGGCAACGGCTATATGGCCGTGGCGGAACTGAATGACGATATGGTATCCATTAAAAGGAACACCATCAAAGTGATGACGCCCGACAATACATTCCGTGAAGCGATCCATCTCTTTTACCGCAACGGCATCTATTATTTCCTCTGGTCGGAAGATGATACCCGAAGTGAGAATTACAGGGTACGCTATGCTACCTCAAAATCTCCATTGGGGCCACTTACCATTCCTGAGAATAACCTGATCCTGTCGAAGTCCCCTGACGAAGGGATTTGGGGTACAGGTCATAATTCAACATTAAAAATAAAAGATAAGGACGAATGGTATATTGTGTATCACCGCTTTTTCCGTCCCGAAGGAATCAAGTGGGGCGATGCAGCCGGTTATCACCGGGAAGTATGTATCGACCGCATGGAGTTCAACGAGGATGGGAGCATCAGGCCGGTGGTTCCTACACCGTGAGACAGTTTCATGTGACTGGGTAGACTAAATAGTGAATAGTGAAGAATGAAGAATGAATGGTGAAAAATGAAAAATGAAGAATTAAAGATAAATTCTCAACTTCTTCAATTCTCAAATCTTACATCCTACATCTAAAATTCAAAAAGTCTTGGTTCTTGATTCTTGGTTCTTGATTCTAAAAAAAAAATATATGAATAAAATTCTACAAATTCTAATCGGCCTCCTGGCCATATTGACAAGCAGTTGTAATAACAACGCGAAGGGAACGTTCGAAGTAGGGCAAAATACCTTCCTCCTGAATGGTGAACCTTTCGTGGTGAAAGCGGCAGAACTCCATTATCCGCGTATTCCGCGGGAATATTGGGAACACCGTATTCAAATGACCAAAGCGTTAGGAATGAATACGATTTGCCTTTATATTTTCTGGAATATCCATGAACCGGAAGAAGGACAATTCGATTTCACCGGAAATAACGACGTGGCCGCCTTCTGCCGGTTGGCCCGGAAGCACGGAATGCATGTGATCGTCCGTCCGGGACCCTATGTCTGCGCCGAATGGGAGATGGGGGGATTACCCTGGTGGTTATTGAAGAAAAGCGATATCAAGCTTCGGGACAACGATCCCTATTTTCTCGAACGCACCCGGCTGTTTATGAACGAGGTGAGCAAACAGCTCGCAGACCTGCAAATCACAAGAGGAGGTAATATCATCATGTTCCAGGTGGAAAACGAGTATGGTGCATACGGCACCAACAAGGAGTATGTAGCCAATATCCGCGATATTGTAAGAGATGCAGGATTGGATGAAGTGCCTCTTTTTCAGTGTGACTGGAACTCCAACTTCGAGAACAATGCACTCGACGACCTGTTATGGACAATCAATTTCGGTACCGGAGCAAATATAGAAGACCAGTTCCGCCGCCTGAAAGAACTGCGTCCCGAAAGTCCGCTGATGTGCAGCGAATTCTGGTCGGGCTGGTTCGACCACTGGGGTGCCAAGCACGAAACACGCAGTGCGGAAGCGCTGGTAGCGGGATTGAAGGAGATGCTGGATCAGAATATTTCGTTCAGCCTATATATGACGCACGGTGGGACAAGTTTCGGACACTGGGGTGGAGCCAATTTCCCCAATTTTTCGCCTACCACCACCTCTTACGACTATGATGCTCCCATCAACGAATATGGCAGGGCAACAGAGAAATATTACCAGGTACGCAGACTGCTGGAACAATATCTTCCCGAAGGAGAACAGTTGCCTCCCGTTCCGGATTCGATACCCACTATTTCGATCCCTGAATTTGAATTGAATGAAAATGCAGTGCTATTCGACAATCTCCCGGAACCGGTACGCAGTGAAGAGGTAAAATCGATGGAATATTTCGAGCAGGGATGGGGAAGTATACTTTACCGCACCAAACTGAAAGAATCGGCGGCACGTCAGACACTGGTGATCACGGAAGCCAATGACTGGACACAGGTATTTATAAACGGTGAACGGATAGCTGCTCTCAGCCGCCTGAAAGGAGAAGGTAGTGCCGTACTGCCACCCGTAAAGGAAGGTGATGTACTGGATATTCTTGTGGAAGCGATGGGACGTATGAATTTCGGTAAGGGGATATACGACTGGAAAGGAATTACCGAAAAGGTGGAACTTGTTACTGAGGACGGAACAACCGAACTGAAGGGCTGGGAAGTATACAACATCCCGGTAGATTATGCATTTGCAAAAAATAAAACTTATCGTGAAGAGGCCAACACTGCCGGGCATCCCGCCTATTACCGGGGCACCTTTACGCTGGATGAAACCGGCGACACCTTCCTCGATATGAGGAATTGGAGTAAAGGAATGGTCTGGGTGAACGGTTATGCTATCGGACGTTACTGGCATATCGGTCCCCAGCAAGCGTTATATGTGCCGGGATGCTGGCTGAAGAAGGGTAAGAACGAAGTGATCGTGCTGGATATGGCTTCTCCGGAGAAGCCAGCACTGAACGGATTACGTGAACCTATTCTCGATCAGCTTTCACTGCAAGGTTCCGCCTATGCGCACCGGAAAGCGGGAGAAGAGTTGAATCTCAGCGGCGAGCAGGCCTACTATACCGGATCGTTTAAACCGGGGAACGGGTGGCAGCATGTGAAATTCGGGAAACAGGAGCAGATCCGTTATTTCTGCCTTGAATCACTCAATTCACACGAAGGAGACAATTATGCCGCCATCGCGGAACTGGAATTGCTGGGAGAAGACGGAAAACCCGTTTCACGTCAACACTGGAAAGTGGTGTATGCAGATAGTGAGGAGACCAACAGCGCCAATAATATTGCCTCCAATGTATTCGACCTGCAGGAATCGACCTTCTGGCATACCGATTATTCTACCCTTAATCCCGGCCATCCGCACCATATCGTCATCGATCTGGGTGAAGATAAAGTCATCAGCGGATTTTCATACCTGCCACGTCCCGAATCGGGAAAACCGGGTATGATTAAAGATTACAGGGTATATGTAAAGCAAACACCTTTTAAATTAACCCCATAACATATTGAATATGAAACGAGCATGAACATCATTACACCCAAGATGATGATTATTGCGAGTTCCATACACCGAAATGAAAAAATATAATAATCGTATGAAAAAATATTTTTTAATTATTCTCTTATCGTGCATATACATTAGTAGTATATCCGCACAACAAACCTACGAATTGGTTGTCAATGCCAGGAAACCGGGAGCAGAAATACAGCCCACCATGTACGGGTTGTTCTTCGAGGATATCAATTTCGGAGCCGATGGTGGTTTGTACGCCGAGCTGGTCAAAAACCGCTCTTTCGAATTTCCACAATCGTTGATGGGTTGGAACAGTTTCGGCAAAGTGGAAGTACGCAACGACGGCGCTCCCTTTGAGCGCAATCCTCACTATGTACGCCTGAACAACGCAGGACACGGGCATAAGCATACCGGACTGGAAAACGAGGGTTTCCGTGGGATTGGTGTGAAGAAAGATGCCACATACCGTTTCTCGGTCTGGGCACGATCCGGTAGTGCTGCCGGACAAAAGATCAGGATCGAATTGATCGATGCCAATAACGATCCTTTTGAACGAAAAGAACTGGCAATCGATTCTAAGGAATGGAAGAAATACGAAATTGTTCTTATCTCTCCAAAAGAGGAGCCAAAAGCTTCACTGCGTATATTCCTTACATCGGAAGGGCCGGTGGATCTGGAACATATTTCCCTTTTTCCCACCGATACATGGAAAGGCAGGGAGAATGGTTTGCGCAGGGATCTGGTGGAAGCGCTCAATGAACTCAATCCCGGTTTGTTTCGTTTCCCCGGTGGATGTATTGTGGAGGGAACCGACCTGGAAACGCGCTACGACTGGAAAAAATCTGTCGGACCGGTGGAAAACCGTCCGTTGAACGAAAACCGCTGGCACTACACGTTTGCCCACCGGTTATTCCCGGATTATTTCCAGACCTACGGAATGGGATTTTATGAACTGTTCCTGCTTTCCGAAGATATGGGTGCTGAACCGCTGCCCGTAGTGAACGTGGGATTATCCTGCCAGTACCAGAACGAAGGGGAACATTGCCATGTACCGGTAGGAGAACTGCAGGATTATATCCAGGATGCGTTAGACCTTATTGAGTTTGCCAATGGTTCTACTTCGACTACCTGGGGTAAAGTCAGGGCGGAAATGGGACATCCCGAACCGTTTAACCTGAAGTTTATCGGTATCGGTAATGAACAATGGGGACCCGAATACCCTGCCCGACTGGAAAAATTTATCGAAGCTATCCGTGCACAATATCCCGAAATAAAGATCATCGGAAGCTCCGGGCCACAAGCCGAGGGTGAGGATTTCGATTATCTGTGGCCGGAGATGAAACGGTTGAAAGTGGACCTGGTGGATGAACATTATTACCGTTCGCCGGAATGGTTCCTGAAACAAGCTGCACGTTACGACTCCTATGACCGTAAAGGCCCAAAAGTATTTGCTGGTGAGTATGCCTGCCATCCTCAGAACAGAAAGAACAATTTTGAATCGGCATTGTGCGAATCTGCATTTATGACGGGACTGGAACGGAATGCCGACATTGTCCACATGGCAACTTATGCCCCTCTGCTGGCACATGTGGATGCATGGCAGTGGCGTCCCGACCTGATCTGGTTCGATAACCTGCGTTGTGTGCGTACGCCCAATTATTATGTACAGAAGCTATACGCACACCATGCGGGTACCAATGTATTACCGCTTACATGGAATAAGAAAGCCCTTACAGGACAAGACGGATTGTATGCCTCTGCCGTGATCGATACCAATAAGAAAGAAATCATCGTGAAGTTAAGCAACGTATCGGAAGAAAACAAAGAGATACGGATCAGCTTAGAGGGTTTAAGCCGGAAAATGAAGATACAACCGGAAGCACAGGCGATCCTGTTGAAAGGGGAAGCGGACAAAGAAAATACGCTGGACAATCCTGATGCCATTGTTCCTGTCGATTCTTCCGTTTCTGTCAACGGAACGGTATTGCAAACGACAGCAGAAGCCGGATCATTCAATGTGTATAGGATCTCCTATACAGATTAACGGGGTGTATAAAAAGCCGTTACTCTATATCGCAGAGTTCGATCTCCGAAGGAAAACCTTCTTTTTCATCATCAGGGGCGACCGTTTGGCCGCCCCTGTTTGATTATTCTCCCAATATCTCTGTAAACCGTTTCAATATATTTATTCGGACACATATTGAATTCCTTCTTGAAGCACAAAGAATTTTTATATATTTGTAGATTCGATAAAAACTTTAAATAAGAATTGCTCATCCTTTTGGTTATTTAAAATCTTAATGCGGAATTAGTAAATACTATTGCCCAATAATGAGAATAAGCATTTTTAAATATTGCTTGTTGATAATAATGATCTACTTGTCAGGTTATCACGCTCTCGGATCTTCTTATGCATTCAAAGGAGTAACGAAAGCGGATGGGCTTTCCGATTTATTGGTAAATGTTATTTATCAGGATTCCACAGGGTTTATATGGTTAGGTACGGGAAAGGGATTAGACCGATTCGACGGTATAAAAATTAAGCACTATCCTTTTGAAAATGCTTTACAGGAACAGCGTATACGTATCAATACCATATGTGAAACAACCAATGGACAAATATGGGTAGGAAATGCATTGGGACTATGGAAACTGGATGAAAATACGGGATATTTAACCAGAGTTGTTCCGGAAACGATTAACCATTCGGTGAATACTCTTCTGTTTGACGGTCGTGATCGATTGTATATAGGAACAGAAAGAGGATTTTATGTCTATGATTTTACTAATATCGAACAGATAAATATCAGTAATAATACCTTTTCTTCGTCAAACAATATAAGAGGAATGACGAAAGACGAATCGGGATTGTTCTGGTTAGCGACGGCAAACAGCGTCATCATGTATAATGCTGTAAATCATAAAGTTGTTGAATATAATTATCCAGACACTTTTCAGATACAGGCGAATTTTCGGAATATAGCTTATCTTAAAGACAGATTGTATCTTGGAACTTACAATACCGGAATTCTCTGCTTTGATATCCATACCCATCAGTTCTCTGATTTTGTGAATGTCGGTTCCGATATTATTTCTTCTGTCTCTACCGACGGAGAGGATATGATTTATGTTTCTACTGATGGGAATGGCATTTTCTTTCTCTCTCATGATAAAAAAGAGATCATCCAATCGTTTCGCCACGATGTAAATGATCCTGAAAGTATTCGTTCCAATTCTGTTTATTCATTGTTAGTGGATAATATGAAAAGGATATGGATCGGTTTTTACCAGGATGGATTTGATTACAGCTTATATCAATCCGGACTGTTCCATGTTTATTCGTTGCCTCCTCTTTTTAATTCCCTGAATCTTACGGTACGTTCTTTTTTGATCCATGATCAGGAAAAACTGATAGGAACCAGAGACGGTCTCTACTATATTAACGAGAAAGAAAACAAGGTCAGGTATTTCAACAGATCTGATCTGCAGTCCGATTTAATCCTTTCTCTGGCATATTACCGTAATGAATATTATATAGGTACCTACGGTGCAGGGATATACGTTCTAAATCCACAGACCCTGTCACTTCGTCGTTTTTCGGGAAACAGCGGGGAAGTATTACAGAAGGGACTAATTTTCTGCTTCCGGCCCGATACAGAAGGAAATCTGTGGATAGGCTCTTCGGAAGGTGTTGTGCGTTATAACGGAGTGACAGAGGAAGTAGTCCTCTTCACGAGGATGAACTCTCCGTTACCCGAAGGGAACGTGTATGAAGTTTTCTTTGATTCGGAGCGGAAGGGGTGGTTTTGTACTGATAAAGGTTTAGCGTTATTTGATCCCAATACTGAAAGTATCAGGACAAATCTGTTCCCGTCGGACTTTTTTCATAAGGAAAAGATACATGTAATGTATGAGGATGAGCAGCACAAGCTTTATTTCCTTCCGGAGAAAGGAGATTTTTTTGTTTCGGATCTTACTATGAAGTCCTTTTCCAGAATTAATAAGTTGCCGGCTCTTCAGGCAAATATCTATACTTCCATCGTAGAAGATGATCTTGGTTGTCTTTGGCTCACTTCGGATGGAGGATTAGTGCGTTTTTGCAAGGAAGAGTATACCGTATTTAATTATATGCACGGTATTCCATCGCCCACTTTTACTCATTACGCGGCCTACAGGGACAAGAACGGCATGTTATGGTTCGGGAATTCCAGGGGTTTGTTGTATATAGACCCGACTGAAATACCCGAAACAGAGCAAGAACCTTCTACCCTTGTCCTTTCCGATCTGCTTGTTAATGGTAGTTCGCTGTCATTAAGAGAGTTGAAAAATATTGTGAGAGAAAAACAGGTCACATTCAAGTCTGATAGGAATAATCTTGTGTTTCGTTTTTCAGATCTGTCCTACACCAATCCCGCAGCTATACTTGTAGAATACAAAATGGATAAGATCGACGATGAGTGGAAGTTTATTACCGGACAGAACGAGATTTCTTATTTTAATCTTTCCCCAGGAAAATATACACTCCGTATGAGACTTCCTGGAAATGAAAGTTCAGAGGTCAACCTGAATATCAAAATTGAGAGGTCAATGTTCCTTATACCTTTTCTTCTGTTTCTACTGGTCTCAGTTATACTTTTCTCGTTTTTTGTGATAAAAAGAAAAAGAAAATCGACTATCGTAGGTAATGAAACCAATCCAGTGTTGGATTTTCCACGGAAAGAAGATGAGAAATACAGAATGAATCGCCTGAGTAAAGAAGAGTGTGAATTACTTTGCGGAAAGCTGAATGATTATATGCAAAATGAAAAACCTTATATGAATAAGGATTTGAAAATAGGTGATTTAGCCGATAGCCTTGATACATCTTCCCACTCGCTGTCGTATCTTTTCAACCAATATTTAAATGTTTCCTACTACGATTTCGTCAATGATTGGCGTATTGCTGAATTTAAAAAATTAGTAGCTGAAGATATCTCTTCCAAGTACACACTAGATGTTTTAGCCGATTTATGCGGATTTAGTTCCAGGGCATCTTTTTTCCGTTCCTTTAAAAAGAATACAGGTATCACGCCAAATGAATATATCAAGAGTTTGAGAGATAACTAAAGTGCTATCTATTATCTTCATAAGAGATGTATTTAGTGATGACATAGTTTGGTAGCTATCTTTGTCCCATGCTTACCTCGAACTAGGATTTCTGCCCTCCAGCTTCCTCTCTTCTATAATATTCTTTAAGAAAGAAACATATCTTATTTTTCAGGATATGTTATTTTTTGACAGATAAATATGATTGTGCGAACTACCTTATAAAATAAAATGCTGGATAATTTTTTTATCATGTGATACGAGCTATGTTCGAAAACCCACAATGTTAAAATATTAGCATAAAGGTTGTTTGAAGTCTCAAATAATTTTTTGATACAATTGCGATACTATTATGCAATTTACTAAATTCCAGATTATTATATATCATTTTATCTTGCTGGATTATATGAGACATATTTCTTACTTTTTAACTATTATTTCCGTAAGGGGAGGGTATATATTTGTATTCGTACAAAAGAGGCTCGAGATGCTAATTGGAAAGAGTTCGTCCGCTTTAATATAGATTCTATGAAAGATAAAATGAAAAAAATCTAATGCGGAAAAGAGACTGCTATCTATTAATAAATTATAACCCTGAATTTCGGCAAGATATCCGTATTTTGGTTTTTATTTTTAGCAGAAAGAATAGATATGAGTTATTTATGTCATAGGGAGAATTTTTAATACATGTGAGTTTAGTAACCTTCATTAAAATTTTAGTTTGATTTATGAAAACATTAAAACTTGTGTTAACGTGCAGTCTGATGTTATGTATATCAGTCATTTTTGCACAGACAAAACATCTCACAGGGACTGTATTCGATGAAAGTGGGGAACCTGTCATCGGTGCCAGTGTGATGTTGAAAGGAACCACCATTGGCACTGTGACAGGCATGGATGGTGATTTCTCATTGAATGTACCGGAGAACGGTATATTGGTTGTTTCTTATATCGGCTATCAGAGTCAGGAAGTTCCGGTAGCCGGTAGAAACACTCTAAACCTTGTCTTACTGGAAGATACAGAGTTGTTGGATGAGGTGGTGGTAATAGGGTACGGTACAGTGAGACGGACAGACCTGACTGGAGCTGTCGGTTCGGTTTCTATGCCTGTAGTGCAAGCCAGTGGTCAAACGAATACGTATGGCGGAATGACAGGGACTGTTTCCGGTGTAAATATCATTAGGAATAACAACAAGCCGGGTGGGACTTTCGACATAAACATTCGTGGACTAAGTTCTATATCAGGAACCAATGCTCCTTTAGTAGTGGTGGACGGAATACCTGTTCCGACGGTGACGGGCAACGGTCAAACCGGGAATACGTCGGGTTTGGAGACTATCAATCCCGACGATATTGAAAAGATAGATATTCTGAAAGATGCATCTTCAACAGCAATTTACGGTTCCCGTGCATCAAATGGAGTCATCATTGTCACAACTAAACGGGGAGCGGAAGGAAAGCCAAAGATAAGTTATTCAGGATATGGAGGTTGGAGATCCTATACGAATGTGCCTGAAATGATGTCGGGAGACGAATGGGTACAATTAGCCCGTGAATCATATAGAGCCTTAAATAATAATGTTTACAGGAAGGATGAAGAAATATTTACCAATCCTTCTGAATTGAAGGCGGTTCAAGATCACAATTATTTTGATTGGTTAGACGCTGTATCCAATCCGGCTTTTATCACTAACCACTCATTGCAGGCATCAGGTGGGACTCAAACGGCAAGGTATCTCTTTTCGGGAGGATATTATTTTGAAGACGGTATGGTTAATCCGCAGGATTTTACCCGTTACACGATGCGTTCGGCTGTAGATATGAACATCTCCAAACATGTCGATTTTGGAGGTAATCTGTATCTTACTTATTCAACTCGTAATACAGGTAACAGCGACTTGGCGTTAGATGCGTTACGTCATCGCCCCACAGAGCATCCATATAGCCTTGTAGATGGTAGTGAGCAGTGGAATTTCAGTGGTAGTGGAACATTCAACTCGTTGATTACCACTAATCATGAGTTCAATCAAACCAAGTCTATTAATTTGTTAGGAAATGTTTATTTGGCTATTACTCCGATAGAAGGACTGGAGTTTAGATCCTCTTTCTCTCCCCGGCTCCAGAAAGATATGCAAGGGCAATTTCGTGGAACGTGGACAAGAGCAAATCGTGGAACAAACAAACCGACCAGTAACTACCGAAAGAATGATTATACTGATTTTGTATGGGATAACATTATCAATTATCAATGGAGCAAAAATATCCATAATTTGAATCTGACAGGTGTTTATTCTATGCAACAGAATGTGATGGAAGGGTTATATGGGCTTGGAAATACACTGGCATTCAATTCACTTTGGTATAATGTCCAAGGTGGTCAAACCAACAGTTCACAATCATCCTATTCGCAGAGCTCTTTGATGTCGTATCTGGCAAGAGCCAACTATTCACTGATGGATAAATACTTATTCACAGCGTCTTTTCGCTATGATGGTTCTTCGAAACTTGCTGAAGGCAATAAATGGGGATTTTTCCCGTCGGCGGCGATTGCATGGCGTATTTCTGAGGAAACATTTATGCAAAATTTGAACTGGCTTTCGAACCTTAAACTACGGTTAAGTTACGGACAAACAGGAAATGATTCAGTTGGACCCTACTCCACTGCAGGAACGATTTCGGGTTCTCAATACATTGTATTTGGAGAGGCAGGTACCGGTATGGTAGGAACGGTTCCCGGCAATTTACGTAATACGAGACTTTCCTGGGAACGTTCAACAGAGTATAACTTAGGGATTGATTTGGGTATCTTTGATTCCAGATTTACGGCAAGTCTAGAGCTGTACGACAGGTTAACAACGGATTTGATCATGTCTCGTACCGTACCCATTACAACTGGTTATTCATCGGTGAGGGATAATGTTGGCGCAGTAAGAAATAGGGGGATTGAGATGACCTTTAACACTGTTAATGTCAGAACCCGTGATTTTCGATGGACTACCAATCTCAACCTTGCATATAATAAAAATGAAATTCACGATCTGGTTTTTAAAGAAGATCTGGGTGTTTACTCAAAACAGTTGGAGGGAATGGTTGGTGACTTTTCTAACAAGTGGTTTATAGGACAACCTATCCAAATTAATTGGAGGTATCAAACCTTAGGGGTCTGGCAGTTAGGAGAGGAATCAGAAGCCGCAAAATATGGACAGAAGCCAGGTCAATATCGGGTTCGCGACTGGAATAATGACGGGGTTATTAATGACCATGATCGTCATATATACGGTAAGCGTACTCCGGACTGGATAGGAGGTATGACTAACGTTTTTAATTACAAAAATTTTGATTTTAGTTTCAATATGTATTTTCAAACGGGAGCAATTAACAATTCTCCATTCTATGTATCATTCGCACTAGAAGCTAATAACCACAATTTTAACAACATAAAGAAAGATTACTGGACACCTGAGAATCCAACCAATTCATCAGCACAGCCCTCAAATATGGGTAGTTACCGCAATGAAGGTACGCATAGTTATTTTAAAACCGATTTCTTGAAAGTCGGGTTTGCTACATTGGGTTATAGCTTGCCTAACGTAACTTTAAAAAACTTAGGAGTAAGTCAGTTGCGTATTTATTGCACAGTACAAAATCCGTTTACTTTCACCAATTATATCGGGTTTGATCCGGGGCAATCGGGTAGTAATATTAATGCTACGGACTTTATGACCCGTAATACGCTTTTGGGTGTTAATGTATCATTCTAAAATACAGCAACAATGAAAAATATGAAAAATTTATATCTCGTCGTCCTCGCAGTGTGCCTCATAATAACAACATCCTGCACAAGTTTTCTTGATGAAGTTAATCATTCCAGTCAAAGTGCTGAGGCGTTTTATGCCACGAAGGATGGTTATGAAAGTTTAGTAATTGGATGCTATGCATCGTTGAAAAGTATTTATAATTCAACGGGTTATTATAGCCTGTCTCATTTAGGTACGGATCTGGGTACTTATAATAGGAGCGATAATCCACATGATCTTAATTCCTATACGGTTCAATACGATTCAAATAATGGAACTGTCTCTGGTTTATGGAATAGTCTTTATACCGGTTTGAAAAATTTCAATGCTGCCATCGGACGTTCTGGTGACGTGATAACTACGGGACAAGATGGTATGTCGTCGGATGTTTTGGCACAACGGGTAGCTGAAGTCAAAATACTTCGGGCGTTATATCTGTTCGAAATTGTCCGTAACTGGGGACAGGCACCACTGATCACCATTGAATATATGACACCGGTAACCTCCCATGAATACAACTCAGCACAGGAGTTTTATGAACAAATATTAGACGACCTTTCAGAGGCCAACCTCAACCTACTCCCATGGCGACAAACCGGCCCCGATTATGGTAGGGTGTCACGGGCTACGGCCAAGCATCTCCGCGCATTGGTATATCTCACTCGCGGATACCAGTCTTTTGGTACGACTCAGGATTTCACCAATGCATTTAATGATGCGACGGATGTTTTCAATAATTCAGGACATGTACTTCTTGAAGACTATATGATGGTACATCGTCATGCAAATCAAAGGAATAACGAAATACTGTTCAATATCGGATTTGCTAACGCAGCCAATTACAATAACAACAACTGGCACATGTATTACTTATTTCCTTACAGAGAAGGATTTCAAGGATTGGGGCAATCCGTTATCTATAGTAACGATTGGGGAACGGTAATGCCAACCAAATGGGCATATATGCAATTTGACTGGTTGAAAGATCGGCGTGCATCAGTAACTTTCATGAGTCCGTTAAATGCGAATCCTGCAACATCCACCGATGGAACCGGATACGGACAGAATTTTTTCGAGACTACAAATGCTGTAGCAGGTTCATTTGCGGTAGGTGATACCTGTCTGTACTTCCCTGTTCCGACGGATGCAAAGTATAAATTCTGGACACAAGCAGATAAGAACGCACAACTAGAAAAAGATCATCCATATAGGGTTTTTAATTATCCTACAGGTGATCCAACCGATATGTCACCTGGCACAGAAGGTAATGATTATTTCAGAATGGGCTACCAGTCATCAAACGGTACGACGCGTGCATGGAATCCCGTATGGAAATTCAAGGATGCCAATACGAAGTGGGATGCAGGTGGTAACGGTAGCGGTACGCGCAATATCTACATTTTCCGGCTTGCAGAAACTTGCCTGATTGCAGCTGAAGCAGCTGTGAATTTGAATGACAACGCGAATGCACTGATATGGATCAACAAAGTGCGTAACCGTGCTGCCTTTAATGCGCCCGAAGCGGGATTACCCAGCTTCACAGGAACGGTAACCCTCAATGACATTCTGGATGAAAGAGGCAGGGAACTTTTAGGAGAAGTATCACGCTGGAGTGATCTCCAGAGAACAGGCTTGTTGGTTGAACGGGTGCTCAAATATAACTGGGATACCAAGAATGTTGGGACAACCTTGCTGACACAAGATACTTATAACAGCAAATTCAGCCGCCGTCCTATACCACTCAGTTGGTTGAATTCACTAGAAAATGGTAATGAACTGGGAAACAATCCCGGATGGTAAATAGAATGATACTCAAAAGGAAGGAATTTTGATTTCCTTCCTTTTGAATGCTTTATACGCTACAGTCATATTTTAAAAACAATACTTATTTGTTTGATTATATTTGAAGTAAAAATATGTTGGACGATTATAATTAAAAATGTTTTAATCATATTATGAATAGAAGTTTTATAATAATTTTTTCCCTGTTTCTTCATATTCATTTGACAGCACAGGATTTTGTTCATCCCGGAATTCTTCACAACTATGAATCTCTAGAGAGGATCAAAACAGCAGTGGAAGAGAAAAAAGAACCATGGATATCCGGTTATGAGGTTTTTAGCTTAGATTTTAGGGCTTCATATAACTATAAAATGAATGGACCGTATGAATTTGTTTCTCGCACTGGTTCAAAGCCAAATGAATCTAATTTACACAAAAAGGAATTTGAGGATGATTGTTTAGCTTCTTATTACAATGCTATTCAATGGATAATAACCGGAAATAAACAACATGCTGAAAAGTCAATTGAAATTATGAATGGTTATTCAGGTAAATTAAAAGGAATAATCAATAGAGATAAAGAATTGATGAGTCCCTTATGTGGTTTCCTGATCGTAAATGCAGCAGAAATCATCCGTTATACAAATGCAGATTGGAAAGATGAAGATATTACATCTTTTGAAACAATGGTGAGGGGTATCTTTTATCCCGTAATTGAAAATTTTGCAACGTTTGCAAATGGAAATTGGGATGCAGCGTGCATCAAGGGAATGATGGCATTCGGAATTTTTTTGAATGATAAAAAGATGTTTGACAGGGCGGTTAATTATTATTATAAAGGAGAGGGGAATGGACGGTTGACCCATTACATTATAAACGAGACTGGTCAATGTCAGGAAAGCGGACGCGATCAAGGACATACAATGTTCGGTCTTGGTTGTTTAGCTGAGGCATGTGAGGTAGCTTATAATCAAGGTCGGGATTTATATAGTGCAGAGAATAACCGCTTATTGAAAGGTTTCGAATACACTGCAAAATATAATCTAGGATTCGACGTTCCATTTAATGAATGGCTGGATCGAACCGGAAAATATCATCATGTAAAAATTGCTGATCAAGATCGTGGTAATTGGCGGGGTGTCTTTGAGATTGTCCTAAATCATTATCACAAAAGGATGAAATTAAATCCATTCTACACACGCATGGCAGCGGAAAAATTGCGTCCAGAAGGCGGACCATGGACTGCTGATCATCCAGGATATGGTACTTTATTATTTACATTAGAATAGTTACTCTGGTAAGCTATAGTGAAAACTCATATTAAAATAGAAATCACATTTTCTAATCTAATTTTATTCAAGACAATGAAGTTACAACAAATATACTATTTGAAGTGTATTCTATTGATTATTTTCTTTATATCCTGCGAAAAAAAAAGAGAGATCAACGTTTATTCAAATCTCAATTATTGTGTTGATCAAGTAACCAAAACACTCGAACTGACACCTGATTGTGAACAGATGCCCAATAATATCAATTCAGGCGAAAGTGAATGGCATTTCACCCGTCCTGGATCATGGACAAGCGGTTTTTGGCCGGGTATCCTCTGGTATATTTACGAATATACAGGTGATGAGAAATGGAGAATAGAGGCTGACTCCTTTACACATTCTATCATTCCGCCTGCAACTGG
>WPCJ01293254.1_pt1 | contig 95807 bp, 94 predicted proteins | sample 5399831 | NCBI WGS metagenome assembly WPCJ01 (sample SAMN12869470, study PRJNA574797) | sludge metagenome | isolation source: wastewater treatment of pH10 | place: China:Beijing | collected 2019-05-20
ATTTACAGTGCTTCGGGTCAGTTAATCTCAAGCGGAATCATCTTAAACAATAAGATCGACGTAAGCAGACTAATCAACGGACTCTATGTAATAGACATTGATGACGTAAAAGGTACTGCTCAGAAAAAATTCATTAAGGAAGATTAAATGAATTGAATATATTAAAAGAGGGGCTGTCCAGAAATGGGCAGCTTTTTTTGATAGTATATTATGGAATTTCTTTGATGATTTGAAAATTTTCATATACGATTGAGCCTGTTTTAGGTAAATTATTAAACTGGTTTATAGTTTATTATTTAATTATTGTGAAATTTCAATACTAAATATTTTGGATATATCTAAAAACATTTTATATTTGCACCACTAAAAACAACGATATAATCGGAGTTTAGGGAGAGTTGGCAGAGTGGTCGATTGCGGCAGTCTTGAAAACTGTTGACTGTAACAGGTCCGGGGGTTCGAATCCCTCACTCTCCGCAAGGTTAGAAACCAAAATAAGCTAAAACGCTGTAAACATCAATGTTTACAGCGTTTTTTGTTTTGCCTTGTATCAAAGGAAAATTAAGATGGAATACCTAATTTCTCTTTATGCAAACTTACATCTAACATCGTCTTATATCTGAAACTATATATAATCTTTTGGATTCAAAACGCTGTATTTGCTGATATTTGTTTTTGGATCTTTAGTAAAATAAGACAATGTTAAATGTGTTTAATTTGATAAATTCTTATTAATGTTAAAGTTTTATCTATCAGAGCTTGATTTCTACTTTAATTTTTCAATATCTATTTCTTTTTTTTAATGATTGATTTATAAAAAAATCCCTTGATAAAAGCAAGGGATCTGTTTAAGTTTTATTTCTTAATAAATTTAATGGATTTGATAAAATCTTTATCTTTATAAGTTCTGACATAATACACTCCAGGGATGAAATCTCTTACATTAATTTTGTCAGTTTCATTTTTTATGGTAGCTTTTTTTACCATTCTTCCTTCCGCATTAAATATTTCAATTTCATTAATGTTAACTAAAGGTGAGGCTATTGATATGTATTGTGTTGTAGGATTTGGAAAAATATTAATAGAGTTTGCTTTTTCTACTTCATTTACAGACAAAAATGTACAAGCGTTTGAATTGAGTAAGCTGGCTCTTGGACCTGCTAAAGTATTTGATTTAATTATTTTTTGGTCATTAGTAAATAATGCCATTTCGCTATCGGTAACATAGTCCATAAAGTTCATAAACATTGCTCCGTTTGCGGACCATACGCAAGTATTTGTGTTATCTGGAAAAACATTTCCTCCGCCATGAGCATCGTCAATTGCAGGTGTATCTGCACATCCATCATCATTATCTAATGTGCCGCATAAACTACCGTCTTCTCCCCACGGATGAAGAAATCCAAAATAATGTCCTATTTCATGTGTTGCAGTTCTTCCACCGTTGTAAGGATAAGTGGCTGTACCTGTTGTTCCAAAATAATTATGTCCAATTGCTAAACCATCCATAGGAAAACCCGCTGCGTCTGGCAAATAAGCCCAACCTAAATATGGGCTTGGCATATCTCCAACCCAAATATTTAAATATTTTGTAGGATCCCATGCTAGAAGACCTGATGACTGATAGTAATTGTTAGCAAAGTTAAAATTCGAAGGTACTTGTTTTCTCTCAATACCATTTGTAGGGGAACCATCACTTTTTTTAGTTGCTAAACAGAAAACCATTTCCATATCTGCTGCAAAAGGTTGAAAAGCTGTAGGAACAACGGTATTAAAATCAGCATTTAATTTCCTGAAATCGGCGTTTAAAACCGCAATTTGCGAAGCGATTTGTGCGTCAGAAATATTTTGGCTAGGATCATTTGCCTTATGCAAAACGTGTACAACAACAGGAATTGTAACCACAGTCTGGGGAAGTTTAGCTGTATTGTTTTTTGAGGTCAAATAATTTCTAAGATCTTGTTTTTTAGCAAGTGCATCAGGATTTTTTGCAAAAAAATCATTCATTTTTTGGTCTGTTCCACAAACTCTTTGTGCACTTAGATTTGCAACAATACATACTGCAAGTGTTAAAATATATTTTTTCATTAAAATTAATTATTTTGCTAAATTACTATGTTTTTTATGTTTTTACCAAACTAAAATACTGATTTTAAAGATTTGAAATTGCAGTACTAAATCTGCTTTCTCATAACAATTTTGAGTGAATGTCCAGACTGTTTTAAACATTATACTATTTTCTTCTGTGTCCGCCACCTGCAAGAATAATTTTCACAGAAATTAAAAATAGACTAAAATTATCAGTAGCTAAATTTTTAAACAGATCCCTAATCGTTAATGAAATTTAACGTACTTAAAATCAAAAAACTTAATATATTTATCGGAGTTTTTTAATATATCAGTTATAGTTTTTAAAATTATTTTTTTGTTAAACAAAATGTTTTTTATTTATTTTTGGTAAATATTATTTCTTATGTCATTACACTTTAATCCGAGAGATATCACATGGCTTGCTTTTAATGAAAGAGTTTTACAGGAAGCGATGGATGAAAATGTGCCTCTTCATCTTAGGATCCGTTTTTTGGGTATTTTTTCTAATAATCTTGATGAGTTTTTCCGGGTGAGAGTTGCCGGGCTTAAACGTGCAATGGATTTTAAAGAAAAAATAATTTCGGAATCATTTTATCAGCCGCCTTCAAAAATTCTGCAAAAAATAAATGACATTGTCATCACACAACAACAGCAGTTTGATAAAGCCTGGAAAAAAATTCAGGCAGAAATGGCTGAACAGCATATACATATCAAAACTTCAAAAAATCTTTCAGCAAAACAAAAAGAGTTTGTAAGAAAGTATTTTGATGAAGTGGTAGAATCTAATGTGATTCCTATCCTAATGCATGAAAACACTCCTATGCCGTATATGAGAGACAAAAGTCTTTACTTGGGTGTTGCCATGAGAAAAAAAGACTGGAATTATCAAAGTAATTATGCTATCATAGAAATTCCATCCCGTTTTGTAGGAAGATTTGTCTTATTGCCAACAGAAAATTCCGAAGAGAAAAATGTTATGCTTTTAGAAGATGTCATTACTTTCAATCTTCCGCATATTTTCTCGTATTTTGGATATGATGAGTTCGCTGCAAATGCATTTAAGGTAACAAAGGATGCAGAAATGGATCTTGATAATGATATCAGAACAAATTTTGCTGAAAAAATTGAAAAAGGTCTCAAAAACAGAAGAAAAGGAAAGCCTACACGATTTGTATTTGACAAAGATATGGATAAAGCTTTGCTGGAATTGCTGATCAGAAAGCTGAATTTGAGCAAAAAAGACAGCATTATTCCTGGTGGAAAGATTCATAATTTTAAACATTTTATGGATTTTCCTGATGTGTTTGAAAAATATGCAAAACCTGTTGAGAGAACTTCATTTACACATCCTGATTTTGAACAAGGCGAAAGGATTACTGATGTTATTCTGAAAAAAGATGTTCTTCTCACTTTTCCATACCATACCTATACTCCGGTAATTGATCTGCTGCGTGAAGCTGCGATGGATCCCGATGTGAAATCTATACAGATTACAGCGTATCGTTTGGCAGATAATTCTAAAATAAGCAACGCTTTAATTTATGCTGCCAGAAATGGGAAAGAAGTAACGGTAATGCTTGAGCTTCAGGCAAGATTTGATGAAGAATCTAATCTGAAATGGAAAGAAATGTTTGAGCCGGAAGGAATTAATGTTCTCATCGGAATTCCAAATAAAAAAGTACACGCTAAACTTTGTGTTATAAAGAAAAGAGCTAACAATAAAACACTTCAGTACGGATTTATAAGTACCGGAAATTTTAACGAAAAAACGGCAAGGATTTATGGTGATCATTTGCTGATGACTTCAGACAGAGGAATAATGGCTGATATTAATAAAGTTTTCAATGTTCTGAAGAAGCCAAAAGAAGATTATCTGCCTGTTCTCAAGACTTGTAAAAACCTGTTGGTGTGTCCGGAATTTATGCGGGAAAAAATAGAACATCACATTGATAAAGAAATTGAAGAAGCTAAAGCGGGCAGAAAAGCCGAAATGATCGTGAAAGCCAATTCGGTAAGTGATCGTGCATTAATCAGTAAACTTTATGAGGCTGCAAAGGCAGGAGTAGTGATTAAGATGATTGTAAGGGGTATTTATTGCGCAGTTAATCAAAAAGATTTTAAAGAAAAAATAAAAGCTATCAGCATCGTAGATGAATATCTGGAACATGCACGTGTGATGTATTTTTACAATAAAGGAGCCGAAGATATCTATATTTCGTCTGCGGACTGGATGACAAGAAATCTTGATTACAGAATTGAGGCTGCAGCAAAAATCACAGATAAGAATCTAAAAAAAGAATTAAAAGATATTTTGGATATTCAACTTAAAGATAATGTGAAAGCAAGAATTCTTGATAAAAAACTGAGAAATGAGTATATAGAGGATGATAATAAAGAATGCCGTTCACAAATAGAAACTTATAACTATTTGAAGTCTAAAGCATCAGAAAATATCAAAATCCGTAATTCGTGATTTTTATCTTAATAAGATTATCCTTCATTTGTTTGATTGTTAAATTTTATACAGATCAATATTCGTAACAATTTGGTAAAGAAATTGTATAGCTAATAATATTAATTAACAAAAATTAACAGCTATGAATATTTCTTTTTACGATTTTAAAAACCTTCCCAACCAGACTCAGTGGGATATTGCTATAACTGAAGGTAGAGTAATGAACGAAAGGGTTTTGGATTCCCTTAAATATGTTTTATATGAGTTATCTCATTTTACAGTAGAAATCATATACAATACTGCAAAAGATAAAATGGAGGGATTGAATGTTTATCCCAATCAGGCAGTTTACGCAAATTTCTAGAAGTGCAGTAAGCTGTTATATTTATAATTTAAAGAGAGTTTCGACTCTCTTTTTTTTGACTTAAATAGATTAAGTGTCTGTAATAATTCATCACCAAATGTTTAAATATTGTATAAATGAGATGATTGTTTTTATAAAAAATAAAACTCCAATGGCAAATGCAGTACACTTTTTTTCATTTATCACAAAAAAAATCGGAAGAAAATCTTCCGATCATTTGCCTGATATCCGGCTTAATTTTAAAATAAATGATTACTCCAAAGGTCTTCTTCCTGATATAATATTGTAGAGAACTACAATAACTGCAATAACTAATAATACATGAATCAAATAATTCGTACTGATTCCCGGAATGATATCTAACATTCCTAATAACCATACAACTATGCAGATCACTGCAACAAGCCATAATACACTTTTCATAATAATATTTTTTTAAGGTTGATTTATTATTTTGTTAGCATATTTTGTGCCTTTTTTAATTATAATACTTTTTTCCAAGATTTCAGGCTGCATTTTATCGTATATGAATATATATATATAAATTAAACCCCGCCAGTGTTGGCAGGGTTTAATAAAAACACAAATGATGAAAAAAAAATTTTCGAGTCAAAAATACTATCTTTTTTTGTGACTAGCAATATTTTTATCAATAAATATTATTTTTTTTTACCTTTATTATTATTTGACAGATTTAAAATCAAATAAAAGTGATAAAATTTAGTTATCATATAAGTTTGGCAAGATTTATGATAAGTGTTACGGGCTTATAAAGGAATAATTTCTTGTATTATATAAAAAATGAATGATCAAATTTTTATCTTTTATGAGTGATATAACATTTAGTGGATTTTGTAATAATTTTAAAACACAAATTTTTAATGAAACACAAAAAAGTTCCCGGCGTTCCCAATCAGATTAAAGGAGGTTATCATGATACAGAAAATAAGGTTACATACCCAAACTCTGAAGATTTAGAGAAAAGCTTTAATACAGCTAAAAAAAAGCTTTTTGATATTAATAACTGGTCAAATTATACATCTGATGTTATAGCGGAATTTGTATTATGTGATCAGGAGGGCATTGTAGTAGAAAGAGATCCGCAAATAGGAGATTACGTAAAAATTCTTTTAAAGGCTAAACCCAATCCGCAAAAGAAAGACTACATCTGGGTACGGATTGATATGATAGATCACAGCAATCCTAATTCTTTAATGATGCAGATGAGACCATCAACATTACCAGGAAATCAATTTGGAGGAAATATTATGCATTTTTATTCTTCAGGTTCTACCTTAACTTTTATAGTTTCCAAAGGAAACAATTATGTAAAAGCGGCAGTTTATGGACGTAATGAAAAAGCAAATACGAATACTGATTTATTATCTGGGATCAAAAATAGATTAACAGCATTGGGTGCAAGATTCGGGAGTCAAAAAATTCAATGGAAAACTTTTACTGAAATGCTTTTAAATAATAAATAAAAGATACCACATTTTATTTCATCAAAGGATTTAAGCACAAGATTTGCTTATTCATATTTTAAAAATAAACCAAACCAATTAAAATATGAATAAGTTGCAGCTTTATGGAAAAACAGCGTTAATTACTGGTGCAAACAGCGGAATAGGAAAAGCTACTGCATTACTTTTTGCTCAGGAAGGAGCTAATATTGCTATAATCTACTACAGCGGTGATGAAGATGCAGAAGAAACTAAAAATGAAATACTTTCTTTGGGCAGACAATGCATTATAATAAAAGGAGATATTAACGATAATGATTTTTGCGAAAAAGTTTCAAAGGACGTTTCCGATAAGTTTGGAGGTGTAGATATTCTTATTAATAATGCCGGTACGCAGTTTCCGTGTGATGATATATCTAAACTAAAAGAGGAAAATGTAAGAAAAACCTTCGATACCAATATTATAGGAATGATTCTTCTCACAAAAGCCGTTTTTCCTTATCTGAAAAATGGAGGCTGCGTAATTAATACAACTTCAGCAGTCGCGTATCAGGGACATGAAGAATTATTAGATTATTCCGCAACAAAAGGAGCTATCGTTTCTTTTACGCGGTCACTTGCACTGCAATCCAAAGAAAAAAATATCAGAATCAATGCTGTTGCTCCGGGACCTGTTGCGACGCCTTTAACCAAAAAAACTTTTGGTGAAGAGGAAGCCGATGAAAGCAAGCCGCCTTTTGAAAGAAACGCAACCACCGAAGAAATAGCACCAACCTATTTATTTCTGGCAACAAACGCTGCTGTACAGATTACAGGTCAGGTTCTGCATCCTAATGGCGGAATCATTGTTAACGGATAATTGCAACATATGAATGTAGACATTTTAGGTTTAATTGCAGGTGGTCTTACGTCAATTGCATCTATGCCCCAACTTATAAAAGTAATTAAGACCAGAAATGTGGAAGACCTTTCATGGCTCATGCTTGTAATTTTAATTACAGGACTTTCTCTGTGGGTATGGTACGGAATATTACAGAATGAGTTTCCCATCATATTATCAAATGCATTTGCTGTATTGGTAAACGTGAGTCTTTTATCGTGCTATCTTTTATTCAGAGATAAAAATAAAAAAGAGAAATAATAGCATCATGATTTCAGTCATAAATAATTATGTGGAGAAGTTTTAGCTTTGAATATATAGATTATCACTGATCCACATTTGTCATATCTATGTTTTTAACTCAAGTTTTAGAACTGTCTGATTTATCGGACAGTTTTTTATTATAATTATGTAAATTTTTGTTCTATGGCAGTAGATTTGTTTTAAACATAGATAGAATAACAAATAAGATCTTACGGAGGAGTTCCAAGAAATGATCTGTTAAATTAAACCAAACAACAAAAATTTATATATGAAAAATTCAGTAAAAATCGCATTAGGCGTAGCAGCAACAGGAATTTTAGTATTTCTGCAAAAAAAATGGAGAAACAGGTCTGAGCAATTTACTGCTCCTGACGGAAACCGTTACAAAATGAACGAAACTTACCGCACATCAAACGGTGAACTCTACAGAAACGGAAAAAAAATAAATCCTAAGACACCTGGAAATCCTTACCAGTCAGAACAGCGGGTTGATTCCAATCTCCATAACCAAAGTATTCATCAGTTACAGGATGCTCCCAATAATGTCTCCTATCATCACAAAGGTAACAGACATCATTAATTTCCCATCAATTAAAGCAGAAACGATTTCATTTCTGCTTTTTTTTGAAATCAAATGTGATTTCAATTCCCTGTCAGTTAGAATCTAAACATTGATAGGGTATGGCTTATTTTTTGGAAGATCATTCTAAAATTAAATTGTGTTCTTATTAACCTTACTAAATATCGAATGGAAATCTTTGCTTCTAGGAAGCGAAGATTGGTCTTTTATACCTGAAATTGTTTTACGAACAGTAATCATGTTTCTTACCATTATTATAGGTTTGAGATTATTGGGAAAAAGAGGTGTAAAACAGCTTTCTATATTTGAGCTGGTGGTAATTATCGGTTTAGGTTCTGCGGCGGGAGATCCTATGTTTTACAAAGAAGTGGGGATTATTTCTTCAGTAGTGGTTTTTGTGGTGATCATTTTTTTATATTCTGCAATAACAAAATTGATCGGAAATTCTAAAAAATTTGAAAACCTTCTTGAAGGAAAACCTATTTGCCTCATAGAAAACGGAGTTTTTACCATAGAAAATTTTAGAAAAGAAAATTTAGGCAGTGATGAATTTTTTGCTGAACTCAGGTTGAAGAGTGTATCACATCTGGGACAGATTGAATTTGCCATAGAAGAAGTTTCGGGAGAAATAAGCATATTCTTTCAGGCGGATGAAAATGTAAAATATGGTCTTCCCATTATGCTGGATTCTTTAAAAAATCCTGTCACTCATATACATGAATCAGGTTACTATTCCTGTACATTTTGCGGCTTTACAGAAGAAAAACATACGGGTGAAGCGGGTAAATGTCTACACTGCAGCCGTAAAAACTGGGTAAAAGCAAGCAATAAAAAAAGATTGGCATAATTTGAAGTAATTTAAAATATAAGATTGCTATCTGTAATTCTAGATAAAGTTATTTATCAGCAAGATTATATAAATAAAAATCCCCGACAAAAAACTGCCGGAGAAAGTTAAAATATATATAATTTGATTGGTCTTTGAAATCAGCAGGTTCTATACTGCTGCTTTATGATAAGAGTTCTTGAAAATTTGATTGGTATCTTTACCAAAAAGGCACGAGAATATATTCTGAAATTCATGAATATATTTACATCTGATATTGTTACCATAAATTTTCAGCCCTTCTACAATCTTCTTTGAACTCAGGTCAATGTCATATTTAATGAATGCTTCAGGTCTTTCATAACGAATCTGATGAGTAGATGCATAAGTTTTGGCAAAGCCAAATTTTTCCAGCCAGTCTTCTGTAATTCTGATTGGATTGATCTGCTCGGCAGGAAGTGAAACTGTATGATTTTCGTTCTCAATTCTAACAAAATAATCATTATTATTCTGAAAAATTTCTGCAATAGTAAAAATCTCGTTATTGTACTCAACCAGATTTTTAATTTTTAAATCTGTAACTTTCATAATATTTTGGTGTGTGGCGTTAATATTCATACTTCAACAGTATTTACAAATACTATGCCCGACATCAGAATTTATGCATTCTAAGTCACATTTTTTTTAATATTTTTCTAATTAGTTGGAAATTAAGCGAAAATTTTTCTTAATATTAATTCGAAACGGCTTTTTTATATGTTTCTAAAGTACGTTCTCTTGCTGTTTTATGGTCAACGATAGGATAGATGTTCATATCTTTTTCCGACAGCCAGGTTTTAATGTATTTTTGATCTTTATCAAACTTCTTTGTTTGTTCGTAAGGATTAAAAATCCTGAAATAAGGAGCTGCATCGCATCCGCAGCCTGCTGCCCATTGCCAGTTTCCGTTGTTGGAAGAAAGCTCGTAGTCTAAAAGTTTCTCTGCAAAATAGGCTTCACCCCATCGCCAGTCGATAAGAAGGTGCTTGGTAAGAAAACTTGCGGTAATCATCCGGACACGGTTATGCATAAATCCTGTTTCATTGAGCTGCCTCATTCCCGCATCTACAATCGGGTATCCTGTTTTGCCTTCGCACCAGAGTTTAAATTCGTTTTCATCATTTCTCCATTCAATATTTTCATATTTTTCTTTAAAGCATTTTTTAGTGACTTTAGGAAAATGATAAAGAATCTGCATGAAAAATTCTCTCCAGATTAATTCATTCAGCCATATTTCATTATGTTTAGTAGCATAATTTACGCATTCTCTCACCGAAATTGTTCCGAAACGAAGTGCAATTCCCAGTCTTGTTGTATCATCTAATGCCGGAAAATCTCTGTTTTTATCGTAAGATTCTATTTTTTTCTTATCTAATAGAGGCTTTACAAATACGTAATCTGTTTTTTTAAATCCAATATCTTCTAAATCCGGTACTTCTTTAAATTCCTGAGTCTGGAAGTTTTTAAAATTGGCAGAAGATATTTTTATTTCGTTTTTTTTCAGAAGAATTTTCCATTTTTTTGAATATGGAGTATAAACTGTATAGGGTAGACCATCATCTTTTACTACCTCATCTTTCTCAAAAATTACCTGATCTTTATAATCTTTGAAATCAATTTCATTTTCCTTTAAATATTGCGAAACTTCGTGATCTCTTTTTCTGGCATAAGGTTCATAATCACGGTTGCAGAAAACGGTTTCTACATCAAATTCGCTGATAATTTTTTTGAAAATTTCCAAAGGTTTTCCATAATAAACTTTTACAGAGCTGTCATGTTCTTTCAGCTGTTTATTAATGAGATCCAGAGACTGGTGAATGTAATCAAGCCTTCTGTCTTCTTTGTTGGTTAGTTTATCAAGAATTTCTGTATCAAAAATAAAAACCGGAATGACTTTCCGGTTGGCGTTTAATGCTTCATTTAATCCCGTATTGTCATCAAGACGAAGATCTCTCCTGAACCAAAATATATTAATCCTGCTCATTTTTTTTAAACTTATAAAAGAAAAACAAATTCCATAAAATCATTTCATATCCGTACACTGTATCTTCAACAGGAATGGTAAGCATTCTGAATCCTATAAAATCATCAGGATTATAATTTACGATAGGAGACTCTAGTCCGGTTCCGGTAAGTATTCCGTTAACTGCAAAAAAACCAGGCATCAGAATAAGGTAGACGAAAGATGCTTTGCCAATCCATCTGGCTTTCAAAACAAAATAAAGAATCAATAAGCTTGCTCCTGTTGTAGTAAACGTAACGAGTGTATAAATCCTGTCTTTAAATAAATAAGCAATGATAAAACATACAACTGCCGAAACAATGACAAATATTTTCTCAATACTTACGTTCCAGTCAAGTTTAAAAAATTTATCCAGACAATGATACGTAAATACACATGAAAAAGGAATACAGATAAAAAACAAAAGTTCTTCCAGCGGTAATCCAAAAAGTCTTATGCCGATGAGATACCGGTCATTAAACCACCATACTCCGTTGGCTGTAAACCAGACATCCCATGCTATGAAAACCGAAGCAACAAGAACTGAAGCCATTATAAATGCCTTAAAATGTCTGTTAAATTTTATCTTTGGATGAAAAGAAAAAATGAAACAGATAATAATGGTAAAAAAATTAATTGCTAAGTAGGTGTACTGCCACATTTAAGCTTTGCTTTTATTGAAAAACATTTTAAAATATTTTACCGGAACCCAAAGGAATCCGAAGCACTCTCCATGTTCTTTTCCGGTATGCTTATGGTGCTGCTTATGTCCTCTTCTTATAGCGAGGAGGTAAGGATTTTTTGTATTTTTAAGAATCTTGAAACGCTGATGAATAAAGATGTCATGTACAAAAAAATAAGCCATTCCGTAAAGGGTAATTCCTATAGCGATATAGAAAAGGGCGTTGAAATTGTTGATCGTTCCGTAATACATCATGGCAATGGTTGGTACTGCAAAAATCGCGAAAAAATAGTCGTTTCTTTCCATTTTTCCTTCATTGCTGTGATCATGATGATCGCGGTGAAGTGACCACAGAAAACCATGCATCACGTATTTATGAACCAGCCACGTAATTCCTTCCATGACAAAAAAAGTGGTAATAACAATCAGGAAATTCATGCTTTATTATTCTGTTTTTGGTTAAACATTTCCTCTAAGACTTTGGTGCGGTAATCAAAAATATGCTCAAGCTTCTTTTTCACAAAAATACCGTGAGCAATGTCTCCTAAAAATCCCAAAGGTAATTCATAATCTACAGTATCTTTCATCAAAACGCCATTTTCATTCTCAATAAAATCATGGCGATGATTCCAGAGTTTGTAAGGACCTTTTTTCTGAAAATCAGTAAAGCTCTTCTGAAAATCTACTTCGGTGATTTCAGTCTGCCAAGACATTTTGATGTTCAGCATTGGTGATACGAAATAATCAATGATCATTCCTTTGTAGATATTATCATCAGAAAGTTGGGTACGTACAATAAAGTTCATTTCTTTCGGAGTTATTTTAGAAAGATTGTTAGCAGACGAGAAAAAACGCCATGCTTCATCTATTGTACAATTAAGTTGCTGTTCGCGGTAGAGTTGATGAATCATTTTTAACTTTTTAAAATTTGGATGATCATGTCTTTCAGAAAAGGATTGCTTATATTGTCTATATTCCTCGAAAGCAGATTTTTATCATCCTTAAGGTTGTTTTTATATCCCAGAAATGCAGGGCTTTTTTTCTGAACCGAATATCTTATGAAAATGGTTTCCAGATGATCAGGTTCCTGTTGCAATGCTTTTTCTATGTTTTTTTTAGCTTTATTAAAAGAATTCAGTTTTTCAAAAGGGTTGCTCGTATGTTTTGCCCATACTGCCTGAAATGCACCGAAATAAGCAAGTTCAATTCCCATATTATTTTTTTTCTCAAACTGAAAGATCATTTCTTTACAAACTTTTTTATCCTCAACCGCTTTCTGATAGTTTTTTCTGATCAGATCAAGATTTTGGGCAGAAGCAAAAGTAGTCAGAGAAAAAACAACTGCAGATATAAATTTTTTCATACGTAGATCTTTTGTTATTTTAAGTTATATACAACCTAACATAATGGCTCAGTATGTCTAATTGTTTTCTTACTTGTTTTTGTTTTCTCATTTATTTGTTTAAAACAAAGACATTTTATATTGCACATAGCTGCTCATCATCAAAGAAAACTTTCTTCCGTTAGAAATTCTTATTCTTTGGTTAATAATTTTATGGGCAGAAGTTCTTTTAATTTTTCTGAATAATGAAATGTAATAGCGGTACGCAAGATAAACTCCAAATCTTGATGAAGGCGGAAGTTTTTTGATTCCTTCCAGTGCTTCTTTAAATTCAGCATAAATTTCCTGCTCAATCTGAGCTTTCACGATATTGTCAAAATAAGAAATATCAACATTCGGGAAATAGCATCTTCCCAAAACCTGATAGTCATCCTTCATATCCCGAAGAAAATTCACTTTCTGAAAAGCAGAACCAAGCTTCATTGCAGAAGGTTTGAGCATTGCAAAAAGTTCTTTATCACCGTTCACGAAAATATGAAGACACATTAATCCGACTACTTCAGCAGATCCCAGAATATATTCTTTATAAAGATCTGAATCATAATCAATTTTCTGGAGATCCATTTCCATACTTTTCAGAAATTGATTGATAAGCTGCCTGTCAATATCATATCGGTGAATAGTCTCCTGAAAGCACTGTAAAATAGGATTGAGAGAAATTTTTTCTTCCAGAGCCTGATTGGTCTGCTCACGGAATCTGGCGAGAAGAGTAGCGCGGTCATAGTCGTGAAAACTGTCAACAATTTCATCAGCCAGTCTTACGTAACCGTAGATAGCATAAATGGAATTTCTGATTTGAGGAGACAGCGCTAAAATTCCAAGTGAAAAACTTGTACTGTACTGTTGTGTGGTCTGCTTGCTGATCTTGTAAGAAAGTTCGTCGAAAAGTTTTTTCATAATTCTATAGTTTATTTGGAAGCTTCTGTTGCGGCAATTTTTCCTGAAATAATGGATGGCGGTACGCCCGGTCCCGGAACAGTAAGCTGACCTGTGTAAAAGAGATTTTTTATTTTTTTGTTTCTTAATGAAGGTTTTAGTACTGCGGTTTGATTCAGCGTATTTGCCAAACCGTAGGCGTTTCCTTCATATGCGTTGTAATCTTCCACAAAATTTTTAATGGAATAGCTCTTTTTGTAAGCAATCTTATCAAGAAGACCTGAAGTTTTCGTATGTTTTTCAAGTCTTTCAATCATTTCTTTAAAATATCTTTCTCTTATTTCCTCACTATCATTAATTCCTGTTGCAATCGGCATCAATAGGAAAACATTCTCACCGTTTTCAGGCGCTACGCTTTTATCAGTCTTAGAAGGACAGCACGCATAAAAAAGAGGTTTTGTAGGCCATTTTTTATCGGTATAAATTTCTGTTGTATGCAGATCCAGATCATTTTCAAAAAACAATGTATGATGCTTAAGGTTTGGTATTTTTTCTTTAAAACCAAGATAGTATATAAGACAGGAAGGTGCAAATGTTTTATTCTTCCAATAATTTTCGGTGTAATTTTTATATTCTTTCGGAATTAAATTTTCTTCTGTATGATGATAATCTGATGATGCAATTACTGTATCAAAACTGATTTCTTTTCCATTGATCGTTACAGACTGAGCTTTAGAATTGCTTACGTTGATTTTTTCTACGTTTGAATTAAGATGAATATGCACGCCCTGTTCAATGCATACTTCAGACATTGCTTCTATTACTTTATAGAATCCGCCCATCGGATACCATGTTCCGAGTTTATAGCCTCCATAGTTCATCAGGCTATAGAGTGCGGGAATATCTTTAGGAGCAGCACCCAGAAAAATTACCGGAAATTCCATGAGCATAATCAATTTAGGATGCTTAAAATATTTTCTAACAAAACGGTGAAAGTTAGAAAGCAGATCAAGTTTCAAAGCACTTTTGGCAATTTTCGGAGATACAAATTCCATCCACGAATGACAAGGTTTTGTAACAAAATCTTTCATGCCTACTTCATATTTGTACTGTGCATCATTCATAAACTCATCAAGTTTTTTACCTGCACCTTGTTCTGTATCTTCAAAAAGATTTCTCATTTCCGAATAAGATTGAGGCAATGACATATTTCCGTCCTCAAAAACCATTTCAAACTGCGGATCCAAAGATACCAGCTCATAGTAATCTGATGTTTTTCTGTCAAAATCTTTGAAGAAGTTTTCGATAATATCGGGCATCCAGTACCAGCTTGGTCCCATGTCAAAAACATAGCCATTGTCGGTAGAAAATTGCCTGGCTCTTCCTCCGAGACTGCTGTTTTTCTCGAAAATATGAACTTCATGACCGTTTTTAGCTGCATAAGCCGCTGCTGAAAGTCCTGAAAATCCTGAACCGATAATTGCTGTTTTTTTAATCATATTAATTATTATTGAATGAATATTCTGAGAATATGGTATCTAATAGATTTTTTGTGTCAATATTTCTGCCAAAAATTTCATTATGATAATGATCAAGCTTATTTAGAAGCTTTATAAGTTCAAATTTTTCAGCTTCAGTAAGATTTCCGCTCACAATTTTTGTAGCCTTGCGGATTTTATCCATTTGTTTTTCCAGTGCAGCAATACCTTTTGGAGTAATACTGATTAATTTGGAACGTTTGTCATCAGGTGAATTTTTCTGCTCAACCCATTGCTGTTTGATAAGTCTGTTGATCGTAAGGATACCAACTGGTTTTTCGTGAATGTTTCTTCTGATCAGCTCCGTTTTAGACATTTCACCGAATGATCTGAGATTGATGAGATAAATAAATTCTTCCTGTGTTGAAAAATCTGAATCAGCGATAGCTGACTTTGAATAAGTTTTCGCATATCTGTTGAGGTGCACAAGTAAGGTGCTGATCACACTTTCTGAGCTTCTCCCGTTTTCTTTGCCTACCCATGCTACAGATTGATGAGTTGTTTTTTTCTGATGATTATCAAAAACCCAATTTTTAAAGCCATCAATGTCATTAGTATAGTGATGGTTTTTATTTTCGGAATCAAACTCTTCCAGCAAATGGATAATATCTTTAGTCAAATCGTAATTCATTTGTAGTATAAAAGTATACAAATATACTAAAATTAGTATATAAAGTATATTTATATACTTTATTTTTTCATTTTTTATTTGTTGCATAATTTATATAATCGTTGTAGTTTTGCTGCGAGTTATAGGTTTTTCAGATCAAATCAGCTTCATTTATTATGAAGCTCAATATTAATTATTTAATAATGATCAAAAAACCATTACACACTTTTCATATTCCTGTTATGGGATTGGCTTACACTATAGACAGTCCTATTCGCGTTGCCCAATACGGTATATCTTCTGTTGTTTCAATCATTGATGATGAAATTGTTGAGAAAATGAAAAATTTCTACAACAGAAAATTTAATTTGTCTTACCCGGAAATATCTTCTAAAACAGAGGATTACCGAGCAAGAAGAATAACAGATTACCTGAATCTGATGGATGAGATAATCAGCAGAAAATTTGAAACATTAAAAGATGATGTTTCTAAAAGCAAAGAGTCTTTACAACAGTTTATGTCTTTAATTCCGCAATATTCAGATTTGAAAAAAGGATTGGCAGAATTTCTGAATCAGGGAGATTTTCTGAGTTCACATATTAAAAATTTCCTTGAAGAAAATTTTTCTCCCGGAAATATTGATGTGAATATCATGACGAAAGTTGATAAAGACAATTATAAAAATAACGAACAGCTCCCTGTGATTTTTAATGATGCCCACGCTTCGCTGCGGGGTTTTGCAAAAAGCAGGCTGTCATCATCCCTTGTGCTTTCAGCAGGTATGAATCCAAGATTGTACAGTTACATAGAAGAGTTTGATGATTTTTATCCTGACAGAAATAATTTCATTAAAAAGAAAATTATTATTAAAGTGAGTGATTTTCGCTCAGCAATGATTCAGGGTAATTTTCTGGCAAAAAAGGGATTATGGGTTTCAGAATACAGAATAGAGTCCGGTCTTAATTGTGGAGGTCACGCTTTTGCAACAGATGGTTTACTTTTGGGACCAATTCTGGAAGAATTTAAAACCAAGAAATTAGAATTGGTTTCTTCTGCTCATTCTCTGATGATAAAAGCGCTAGAACAAAAAGGCAGATATGTACCTTCTGAACCGCTTGATTTACAGATAACTGTACAAGGCGGTGTAGGAACGGCTGAAGAACATCAGTTTTTACTGGATAATTATGAAGTCAGCAGTGTAGGGTGGGGTTCTCCGTTTCTACTTGTGCCTGAAGCAACCTGTGTAGATCAGGAAACCAGAAATCTTTTGGCAGAATCTAAAGAAGAAGATTATTATCTTAGTAATATTTCTCCTTTAGGAGTTCCTTTTAATACGGTAAAAGGTACTTCAAATGAGCTGATAAGAAGACGGAAAGAAGCTAAAAATAAATTTGGAAGTTCTTGTCCTAAAAAGTTACTTGCTTTAAGCAAAGAATATTCTCCGCAAGGGATTTGTACTGCTTCAAAAAAATATCAGGATATCAAGATCAGCGAACTTGAATCTCAGAAAGAAACTTTAAGCAACCAACAGTTTTCAAACAAAAAAATGGAAATTACAGAAAAAGCCTGCCTTTGTGTAGGACTTGTGAATTCTGCTTATATAGATAATGATATAGAAATAAAAGGGGAAAAGCAGGGTGTGGTCATTTGCCCGGGACCCAATTTGGCTTATTTTGACAGAGAGATTAAGCTTTCTGAAATGGTACAGCATATTTATGGAGCCGAGAATGTAATTTCGGATAAAAATCGCCCGAATGTTTTCATCAATGAGCTCAAAATGTATATCAGACATCTGGAAAAAGAAATGGCTGAGTCTCCGGAACCTACTTCTTCCCAAAAGAAGAAATGGAAAACATTTAAAACAAATATTCTGGAAGGAATCACCTATTATAAAATACTTTTTCAGAAAACATCATTCTTTTTAAATGATCGTAATAAAATAATGAGCCAGCTGAATATTTTTGAAAATGAATTTCTGGTCCTAACTTCAAACTTATAATGTATAACAAACAAAAGCTGTATTATAAATGCAGCTTTATTTTTATAAAGAAATTACAAATCGCTCAATCTTTTCCCAATATCACCGGTAAATCTGCTGTTTTTGGGTTCGCCTATTATCTGATTTTGGTAAATGCTGTTTTTCCCTGAAAAAAGATAAGATACAGTACAGGCAATAGCAGCATATACTCCGCACTCTATTCCAAACAATTCTATCGCCATGATTGTGCATGCAATTGGGGTATTGGTTGCTCCGGAAAACACCGCTACAAATCCCATTCCTGCCAAAAGTGCTAAAGGTAAAGGAATCATAAAGGCTAAAGCATTTCCCAGAGCAGCACCTATAAAAAATAGGGGAGTAACTTCGCCACCTTTAAATCCTGCAGCTAAAGTAATGATGGTAAAGATCATTTTGACTGCAAAATCATACGCCTGAAGCTGTTGATCAAATGATTGTACAATGGTTGGAATTCCTAATCCGATATATTTTGTTGTACCTGTCAGAAAAACTGCCGAAGCTACAATAATTCCCCCGAAAAAAGGTCTTAAAGGTGCATAAGGTATTTTAGATTTAAAAAATAAGCTTGTCCTGTGAAGGCTTTTACTGAAAATAGCTGCGCAGATTCCAAACAAAATACCTGCTAAAACTGCATAAAGAATATTGAGAAAATTTATTTCCGGAACAAAATCAATGTGGTAATGAGTATGATGGGCTTTCCAGAGCTTCGTTACCAGATCTGCAATCACCGATGCTGCGATGGCAGGAAACAGAGAGTTGTATTTTATCCTTCCGATGAGGAAAACTTCAAGTCCGAAAATTGCTCCCGCTAATGGCGTTCCGAATACCGAGCCAAATCCTGCTGAGATGGAAGCTATAATCAAAATTTTTCTTTCATCTTTTGTCAATCTGAAAGGTTTTGAAAACTGATCAGCAATAGCAGCTGCCATTTGAAGAGCAGTTCCTTCACGACCTGCAGAGCCTCCAAAAAGATGAGTTATTATGGTTCCGATATAAACGAATGGAGCCATTTTAAAAGGAATGGTTTTACCAGAATGATGAAGATTGTCAATCAGCAGATTATTTCCTTTTTCAACATCTTTTCCGTAATAATGATACAGTAAACCCACTAAAAAACCGCCTAAAGGTAAAAGGAAAATAATCCATTGATTGTTTTCACGAAAATTTGTTGCCCATTCTAATGATTTTAAGAAGAATGCGGAAGCGCTGCCGATTAAAATACCTGTTACAAGACTTATAAACAGCCATTTTAATATAAAAATCGACGAGGGATATTTTCTGAAAAAAATATGAAAATGAATTTTTAAAATTCTGAAAAGTGTCTTGTTATTTTTAGTCATATAATTCCTGATTAAATGTTAAACATTCAATTAATCAGGCGCCATCAGCTTCAAAAAGCGGTTGGACAAGGAAGACACCATTTCCTTATAATCAACAAAATTAACATAAATTTTTAGAAGAACAAAAATATATTTTTGATCGGATTAAATTTTTTTCTCGTCGGCTGTTGTGAATTATTTCAGATAGAATTTCCCTCTAATATTATGTTAAAACCATTTTTATAAAGAATTCGTATATAAGTGATAAACAAAATCAATTCTCATATTTGAGATGTACGTTTGTTATGTTAAAAAAAATAGTTAATTTAGAACCCAAATTGAAAACGATGCCTAGAAAAGTTGTACAAGGTCCTATCAGGGACAAAGAAAAAACAAAGCAGAAACTGCTGAATGCGGTTGGTAAGATTCTGAAAACAAAAGGTTATTCAGGGTTGATGGTTAGTAAAATTGCTGCTGTTGCAGGTTTTGACAAAAAACTTATTTATGAGTATTTTGGCAGCACAGACAAGTTAATTGATGAGTATATCAAATCTCAGGATTATTGGAGTCGATTAGATCAGAAAGAAATGGATGTTGATTTTTCAGACGGAGGTAAGGAAATGTCTAAAATGGCATTGATCAACCAGTTTGAAGGTTTGAAAAAGAATAAAGAACTTCAGAAGATTATCGTGTGGGAATTATCTGAAAGCAGACCTGCTCTGAGAAAAATCTTTGAAAAGAGAGAAGAGGTAGGAGAGGAAATGTTTAAAAATATTACCGATCCGCATTTTGGGGATGGTGCAGAAGATTTCCGCGCAATTGCTGCACTTTTGGTTGGTGGCATTTACCATCTCAATTTGTACAGTGCTTATAACGGAACTACATTCTGCGGATTGGATCTGAAGTCTGAAGAAGGCAGAAGTAAAATTCAAAAAGCCATTACAGATATTATAGATTTCGCATATCAGAGAAAATAATTTGTTGCTATAGACTTTATATTTATTTTTGAGTAATAATATAAAATTTGAAATTTTTATACTTTCAGATTAAAACTATATTTCTTACTTTTGACCAATGGAAAATTTTATCGTATCTGCAAGAAAGTACCGTCCGCAACAGTTTGATACCGTAGTTGGGCAATCTCATATTACAGATACGTTAGAGCATGCTATTGAAGAAAATCAACTCGCACAGGCTCTGCTTTTCTGCGGACCGAGAGGTGTCGGAAAAACAACCTGTGCAAGGATTTTAGCAAGAAAAATAAACGAAAAAGACGGTTCTGTTTCTGAGGACGGTTTTGCTTACAATATCTATGAGCTGGATGCCGCATCCAATAACTCTGTAGATGATATTCGAGAACTTATCGATCAGGTGCGTTTTGCACCGCAGGTTGGGCAATATAAAGTGTATATTATTGATGAGGTTCATATGCTGTCTTCTGCCGCATTCAATGCCTTTTTAAAAACGCTGGAAGAACCTCCTGCGCATGCTATTTTTATTTTAGCAACTACAGAGAAGCATAAGATTATTCCGACCATATTATCCAGATGTCAGATTTATGATTTTAAAAGAATTACCATTCTTGATATTCAGGATCACCTAAGGAAAATTGCGGAAAAAGAAAACATCAAGTACGAAGATGATGCTTTGTATCTTATTGCGCAGAAAGCAGATGGTGCACTTCGTGATGCATTGTCAATTTTTGACAGACTTTCTACTTTTTCCCAAAAAAATATTACTTTGGCAAAAGCTTCGGAAGTACTTAATATTTTGGATTATGATCAGTATCTTAATATTGCTGATCTGGCAAAAGAAGGAAAGATTCCTGAAGTTTTGGCTGCCTTTAATGAAATTGTAAAGAGAGGTTTTGATCCACACTTATTTATTGCCGGTCTTGGAAATCATTTCCGTGATTTGATGATGGCACAAAATGCTTCTACGATAGATTTAATCGAAGTAGGAGAGCAGACTAAATTTAAGTTTGTAGAACAGGCAAAAAACTGGAGTCCTCAAAATCTTATTGACGGAATCGAGATCTGTAATCACGCTGATATTAATTATAAAAATTCTAAAAATCCGAGATTGACAGTCGAAATTGCCTTGATGCAGCTGTCATCAATTTCTGCGGGATTAGATGCAAAAAAAAAAAGTTTATAATATTAGCGCCGTTTCTTGAGGAAAAACAGGAAGTTGTTCTAAAGCCTGCAGCAATACAGGAAATTAAAAAAGAAGAAAAAGCTCCTGTTGATCATCCTGACGAAAAAAAGGTTACAGAAATTAAAAAGGTATCGAAACCCTTATCAAAAACCACTATTTCATCAGGTTTTAGTATCAATTCATTTCTTAATAAAGAAGAGAAAACCGAAAGCACAGAAGTTACAGATCATACAGTTTCAGAAAAGCTTCCGGAAAATCATTTTACTGAAACAGATCTTCAGAATGAATGGACGACGCTTTTGAAGAATTTAAGGTTGAAAGATCCTGTAGTTTTTAATGCTATTAAAGCTTTTAAGCTAACTAAAATAGAGGAAAAAATTATTCTGATTTCTTATCCGTCTGATTCTGCTAAAAATGAGTTTGATAAAATAAGTATTGAATTTTTTAACCATTTTAAGCATAAGGTTAATAACCATTCTATTGATTTTCAGTTTAAAAAAGACCATGAAAATTTAAAGATTGAAGTAGTTACCAAAAAGAAAATTTTTGAAAAATTTGTGGAAATGAATCCGCTTCTGAAAGATCTTGATGATTTAATGAAGTTTGATTTGTCATAAATTGATATATTTGTACAAGATTTATCAAATTTTAGATACCATTCAGTTGAAACTTACTAGAGTTTTTTATTATTATTCAGATCATTCTGCTTATTGGCGGGATGGTAATCTCTTTTTTGCAGACACATATTTCTGCAAAAATAGTAATGGTTATTGTTATCAATAAACATTTTTCCTGAAAGATATAGAAATATCTTTTTACACATTAATCTTGATTTTTTTTACATTAATAACATACGTATCTACTATTGATACGCTTACAGTTTTAAATAAATACTAATTGAATGAACTTAGGAGAGTTAAAAAACAGTTGGATAGAGCAGTTTCAGCAGCCACTCATCATTGCAGGACCCTGCAGTGCCGAAAGTGAGCAGCAAATGCTGGAAACAGCAAAAAGAATAAAAGAAAATAATACCAATGTTCCGATTTTTAGAGCCGGAATATGGAAACCCAGAACAAAACCGAACGGATTTGAAGGGGTAGGAGTAATAGGTCTCAACTGGCTAAAAAAAGTAAAAGATGAATTCGGGTTTCTTACAGCAACAGAAGTTGCCAATGCACATCATGTAGATGCAGCCATTAAAGCTGATGTTGATATACTCTGGATTGGAGCGAGATCAACTGTTAATCCTTTTACTGTACAAGAAATTGCTGAAGCTTTGAAAGGAACAGAAAAGATTGTTTTGGTCAAAAATCCTGTGAATCCTGATTTGGCATTATGGATTGGTGCATTAGAAAGACTTTTAGGACAAAATATCATGAATCTTGGAGCCATTCACCGGGGATTTTCTACTTATCAGAAAACAAAGTACAGAAATAATCCCAACTGGCAGATTGCTTTGGATTTTAAAAGTCAGTTCCCAAATATTCCATTGATTGTCGACCCTTCACATATTTGCGGAAACCGCACCGGATTAGCTGGAATTACTCAGGAAGCATTTAATATGGGATATCAGGGTGCGATGATCGAAAGTCACTGCAATCCGGACAAAGCATGGAGTGATGCAGCTCAGCAGATTACTCCTGAAGTTTTAGGCGGAATGATTTCTGACTTGAAACTCAGAAATCCGGATCTGACTGGTTTTGAAGAAGAAATGGACAGACACAGAACCTTAATTTCTGATCTGGATTTTCAGGTTATTGAGCTGATTTCTCAAAGAATGAAAATTTCTGAAAAGATTGGAAAACTCAAAAAAGAAAATGATATTGCGATATTTCAGCCGGACAGATGGAAGATTATCAATGAATATGCTGTTCAGAAAGCTTCCGAGACGGGTTTGTCTAAAGAATTTATTGAAAAAATATTCAAAGCCATCCACGAAGAGTCTATTGATGTGCAGAATAATATTATGATAGACAGAAAATAAGGACAATCTCATCAATAGGTTATTTTCCCGAATTGTCTATATTTGTAATTATAATATATGAAAGGTAAAGTCATAAAATCTACGGGAAGTTGGTATCAGGTTTTGGAAACAGAATCAGGTAAAATTTTTGAAGCAAGAATTCGTGGAAAATTTAAACTGATTAAAACCAGGCTTACCAATCCTCTGGCTGTAGGTGATTTTGTTGAGTTTCAGCTGGAACAGGACGATATTGCTTGGATTACCAAAATAGAACCCCGTAGAAATTATCTGATCAGAAAATCAGTCAATCTCTCTAAAGAAGCTCATATTATTGCTTCTAATATAGATTTGGCGTGTTTTATATTTACATTAAAATTTCCTGAAACTTCGCTGGGTTTTTTAGACAGATTTCTAGCATGTTGTGAGGCTTACAATATTACTCCGCTTATTTTATTCAATAAAATGGATGTTTTAAATGATGATGAGCAGGAACTGGTAAAAGATATTGAATTTCTGTATCAGGAAATAGGATATGAAACATTGGAAATTTCATCTTATTCCCAACTGAATCTTGATGATCTGACAGAAATTTTAAAAGATAAGACATCGGTATTTTTCGGTCATTCCGGATGTGGAAAATCTACCTTGGTGAATGCTTTGCAACCAAGGCTTAATCTTAAAACTTCTGAAATTTCAGATACGCATCTAAAAGGAAAGCATACAACTACTTTTGCACAAATGCATTTTTGGGATTTCGGCGGAAATGTAATTGATACTCCCGGAGTGCGCGAATTTGCCATGATTGATATTGAAAAAGAAGAGGTGCAGCATTATTTTCCGGAAATTTTCAGAAAAAGAGAAGAATGCAAATATCACAACTGTCTTCACATTAATGAACCCAAATGTGTGGTAATAGAAAGCCTGGAGAGCGGAGAAATTCAGCACTCAAGATATTCTACCTATCTCAAATTAATGGAAGAAGCGGAAGATCTTCCTTATAAATAGTATTTGATTTTATTAATCCGGAAAACAATTATTAGTTTAATTAATAATGTAATCAATTTTTGCTAATCATTACTGAATTATGTATTTTCGCAATAGTTTTATGAGAAAAATAATATTCATATCGCTTTTGAGTTTTATTGGCTGCAAAAGAAATAATCCGGTACATCCACCTGTTGGCGGAGTTTTGAGTCAGAAAGATCTTGATGTATCAAAAAACCGTTCCAAAAATCTTAATACAATAGAGAGAGAACAGATTAATGATTGGATTAAAGATCAAAAAACTGATTATTTTCCCACACAGCTTAATTACTGGACTGATGTTCCGGGTTTTGATAAAAGAGAAAGAAGACAGGATGAAACTTTGATTTCTTATTCTTATGATCTGTATGATTTTGATCAGACCAAAATTTATGATAAGCCAATCAGCAGAAATAATGCAAGATTTGGTCATTTTGATGAACTTAAAGCTGTGGAAAATGCGCTAAGATACATGAAAGAAGGAGAAGAAGTTACGCTTTTGGTTCCGTCTTCACTTGCGTATGGAACTTATGGTGATGAAAATAAAATTGATAACGACATTCCTTTAATTATAAAATTAAAAGTTCTTTAAATGAAATTTTTAAACAAAAATATAATCTTTGCAGCGGCAGGCATTTCGCTTTTGAGCTGTACTCCAATTTATAAAAAAATGAACGTAGACAAAGAAACTTATGCTGGTCTTAATGACGGACTATACGCTAATCTTCAGACAACGAAAGGTAATATGATCGTAAAGTTTGAAGATAAAAAATCACCGGTAACTGTAGCCAATTTTATTGGTCTTGCAGAAGGTAAAATAGATAATAAAGCAAAAGCTAAAGGAGTTCCTTTTTATGACGGAACGATTTTCCACAGAGTAATCAAGGATTTTATGATTCAGGGAGGTGATCCTAAAGGAACGGGTATGGGAGATCCTGGTTACAGATTTGACGACGAAAAAAATGATCTGAAGCATACAGGCAAAGGAATTCTTTCAATGGCAAACTCGGGACCGAATACCAATGGGTCTCAGTTTTTTATTACTGAAGTGGCAACACCTTGGTTAGACGGCAGACATACAATTTTTGGTAAAATAGTAAAAGGAGAGGAGGTGATTGATGCAATTGCCAATGTGGAAAAAGGTGCACAGGATAAGCCTAAAACCGATATAGTGCTTGAAAAAGTTTCTGTTTTCGGAAAAGGTGACGAATATAAAAATTATGATGCTGCAAAAATTTTCAATGAAGGAAAGGAAAAAATAGCAGCTAATAATAAAGCTATGGAAGAAAAAGCTGAAGCTGAGGCTAAGAAAGCATTAGAAGATCTTAAAGCAGGAATGCAGGTAACTGAATCTGGTCTTTATTATAAAATTACCAAAAAAACTGAAGGTAAAGCGGCTAAAGCCGGAGATAATGTTCAGGTACATTATGCAGGAAAACTGACAAACGGGACTGAATTTGATTCTTCATTTAAAAGAAACGAACCATTAGAATTTCCTGTAGGAATGGGAAGAGTGATCAAAGGATGGGACGAAGGGATTCTATTATTAAAAGAAGGTGAAACTGCTACTTTACTGATTCCGCCGGCAATGGCTTATGGTGAAAGAGGAGCAGGAGGAGTAATCCCGCCAAATGCATGGTTGATTTTTGATGTGGAATTGGTGAAAGTTCCTTAATCACGATTATAAAAATAAATTCAGAAGCCGTTTCGTTTGAGACGGCTTTTTTTTCACTGAAATTGTTCTTTCGGCAAATATCAGAATTACACCTTTTTTATGTACATTTGAAGCAGCTTTAAATTTAAAAAATGAAAAATAAAATATTCACATTCGTTTTAGTCCTGATATTTGCATTTTCTTTCGGACAGAATGATGATCAGGCAATACGAAAATCTGTAGTTTATTTTGCCAATACGATTAAATATAAACAGCTAGATAAAACAATAGACTGTATTTATCCCAAATATTTTACTGTAGTTCCCAAAGAACAGATGACTCAGCTTCTCAATATGACTTACAACAATCCTTTTGTAAAAGTTGATGTAAAAGATATGAAGTTTGCTTCAGTAGGAAAACCTGAGTTGGTGGACGGAGAATATTTTTCTTTGGTAAGCTATTTTTTAAAATTGAGAGCAGACGTAAGTTCCATGAATGATGACATGAAAAAAAATATCAATCAGATGCTTTCATCGAAGTATGGCAAAGATAATATACAGTATATAGCAAAGGAAGGTGCATATATCATCAATGCACCTATGTCCGTTTATGCTGTTTCTAAAGACAGAAAAAACTGGAAAGTTGTATTAGCCGAAAAAGAATTCAAATCTCAGCTGACAAAAGTTTTGCCTAAAAAAATTCTTGATAAGATTTAAACTATTTTTCGATAAGAAATTTTCTTACCACCTTTCCATCTTCCGAATTTACTGTACAAAGATAAGCTCCGTTAACTAATTTTGAAACGTTAATGTTTTTTTCGTTTTCGTGGGACGAAATAAGCTTTCCTGTCATATCATTGATTTCAATGCTGAAATTTCCGAGTTCTTCAGGAATTTCTACGTGAAGAATATCTTTGGCAGGATTAGGATAGATTTTAATTGATTCAAGCTTATTTTCCGCAGCTTCATTGGTTGACAGAATAGAAGATGCTACTGCAAAATGCTGTAAAGCACCAACAGCAGCTTTCCCAACATTGAATACATATACAGGATCTACGTTGGCAAAAGTATCATTTACGGTATGCTCATTATTGCTTCTTACCGTTTCATAAAAACCGGTAATGATATCCCCTTTATTTTCAAAAGGAATATAATCCGAAGCAAAAGCATTAGATAATATAGTCTGCAGCGGAGAATACAATGCTGTACATGCAGCGAGCTGCTGAGTCATGGCTAGAGAAGGTGCGTTGTTGGCTGTTTGTCCGCTCTGGTCGCTTTCGCAGGTAATGGTATTGTTGTTATTTCCAATTTTTCCTCCTACCTGATCAATATTAAAAACAACTTTAAGATTAAGCTGTCTTACATTATTTTGGAAAACAACATTATTTACATAATGCGTGCTTCCGATTAAGCCCTGTTCCTCTCCGGAAAAGTGAATAAATTTTACCGAATATTCCGTTGGTACTTCTTTCAGAATTCTTGCCGCTTCCAGAAGAATTGAAGTTCCGCTTCCATTATCACTCACACCGGGACCCGTAATGGTATCATAATGTCCGCAGATAATAACGTAGATGTTGGGATAAACAGTTCCTGTTTTAGTAACCACCAGGTTTTTAGAAGTTGTGCTTCCGAAAGTAAAGGTATCTTCTGTAATCTGGCTTGCATTATATCCGTAAGATTGATATTTTGCCTTAAGCCAGTTCAGAGTATTAGTATTGGCGACAGAACCCGTAGTTTTTATTCCCAGATTGGCAAACTCCTGAAGAAGAGTTGTTACGTTGGTTTGGGTAACCTGGTTGGCTCTTGTCTGGTAAGCCTGTATAAAACTTTGTGCATTAAGGCTGCAAGTCGCTATCGAAAGAAACAGAAAACCGGTTATTTTTTTCACTTTGTATGATAATCTTTAATATTACACAAATGTAAATAATAAAAAAATCCCAAGCAAAAAACTCGGGATTTATATTGATAACAAAAAATTTTACATTATTTTACTTGATCTACAACTGCTTTGAAAGCTTCAGGGTGATTCATTGCTAAATCTGCTAAAACTTTTCTGTTAAGCTCAATGTTGTTCTTTTTAAGAGCTCCCATAAACTGAGAGTAAGACATTCCGTGCTCTCTTGCACCTGCGTTGATACGCATGATCCAAAGTGCTCTGAAGTTTCTCTTTTTCTCTTTTCTTCCACGGTAAGCATATTGCATTGCTTTTTGTACCGCGTTTTTAGCAACAGTCCAAACGTTCTTTCTTCTACCGAAAAAACCTTTAGCTTGTTTCATTATTTTTTTTCTGCGAGCTCTAGAAGCTACGGCATTTACTGATCTTGGCATAATTTAAATTGTTTTTTTGAAAAGGGCGGAACTAAAGTAAATGATGAATGATCATTGATATGAGATTTCTCTACAATTCACATACTCCAGACTTTATTCTCTTAGATGCACCGTTTCAGGGTTAAATGTTGAATTTTTTTAATTCTTATAAACCGGATAATGATTTATAAAAACTACTTAATGGCTAATTGACGTTGAACACTTTTCTCATCCACTTTAGCTACATAAGAAGTAGTAGTAAGATTTCTCTTCTGCTTTGTTTCTTTTTTAGTTAAAATGTGGCTTTTGTAAGCGTTTTTTCTTTTGATTTTACCAGTTCCGGTAAGAGCAAAACGTTTCTTAGCACCTGATTTCGTTTTTAATTTTGGCATTGTTTGCTTTTTTATGTTTTGTTATCAATATATTTTAATGTATCAATGACTCAATTTACCAGTTTACCAATATTGTTACATTGTTAAATTGCTACATTGATTTTGGGCGTGTCCCTTACTCGCTCATTCCGCTGCGCTGCATTCGCTCATTCGGGTCGGGCTATCCATTACAAGTCCTCGCTCTGCAGCATTTCCGCCGCTTGCTGCGGGCTTTCCATTACTATCCCTCACGCAATAATTGCGTCTGCAAAATTACGAAAAATAATAATACGAAAAGAGACTTTCATAGAAAATCTCTTTTTAGTATGATAAATCATCGGCATCTGAATGTTGCAGATGATTACTGTAAATTTATTTAGCCGGTTTTTTAGGGCTCATCATCATGATCATTCTCTTTCCTTCAAGTTTAGGAAGCTGATCTACTTTTCCTACATGCTCCAGTTCCTGAGCAAGCTTCAGGAGTAAAATTTCTCCCTGATCTTTAAAGATGATAGAACGTCCTTTGAAAAATACATAGGTTTTCAATTTGGAACCTTCCTCTAAAAATTTTTCGGCGTGCTTTTTCTTAAACTCATAATCGTGATCGTCTGTCTGAGGACCGAAACGGATCTCTTTTACTACCACTTTTACTTGCTTAGCCTTTAGCTCTTTTTGTTTTTTCTTTTGCTCGTACAAAAACTTTTTATAGTCAAGTACTCTGGCAATAAAAGGCTCTGCCTTATCTGAAATGACAACCAGATCCAGCTCCTGATCTTTGGCAATCTGTCTTGCCTTATCAATAGGATATACACCCGGTTCTACGTTGTCTCCCACCAAACGAAGTTCTCTTACACGGATCTTATCGTTAATCATGTGAGCGTCCTCCTGTTGTGGACGTCTTTGTGGGCCTCTGTTGTTAAATCTTTGTGCTATTGTATTAAATTTTATTGGTTAATCTTTACTTATTGCGACCAGCTGATATTTTAGCTGATCTTATTGATTTCCGGGAATTGTTATCTTCAATTATCCGGCAAATTCAAATCCTGTTTGTGAAGCTTCTTTAAAGTAATTTACAAAATCATTAATGCTCATTACTCCCAAATCACCTTCGCCACGTCTTCGTACAGAAATTGTGCCATCCTTTTCTTCATTTTCGCCTACTACAAGCATAAAAGGAATCTTTTTCAACTCTGCATCACGGATCTTTTTACCCGTTTTTTCGTTTCTTTCGTCAATTAATCCGCTAATATCGTGATTTTCTAAAAGTTGTGAAACTTTTTTTGAATAATCTACATATTTTTCACTGATCGGAAGGATGATAAACTGATCCGGAGCCAGCCACAATGGGAAATCTCCGGCTGTATTTTCCAGTAAAATCGCAATGAAGCGTTCCATAGAGCCAAATGGTGCTCTGTGAATCATTATCGGTCTATGTTTCTCATTATCATTTCCAATATACGTAAGGTCAAATCTTTCCGGTAAATTGTAATCTACCTGAATTGTTCCTAACTGCCATTTTCTTCCCAAAGCATCTTTCACCATAAAATCCAGCTTTGGGCCGTAGAATGCAGCTTCACCATATTCGGTAATGGTATTTAAACCTTTTTCTGTTGCAGCAGTTACGATTGCATTTTCTGCTTTTTCCCAATTTTCATCAGATCCGATATATTTTTCTTTATTTTCGGGATCTCTCAATGAAATCTGAGCCGTAAAATCTGCAAAGCCTAATGAACCGAAAACATAAAGAACCAAATCAATAGTTTTCTTAAATTCATCCATTAACTGATCCGGAGTACAGAATAAATGCGCATCATCCTGGGTAAAACCACGAACCCTTGTTAAGCCGTGAAGTTCGCCACTTTGCTCATATCTGTAAACCGTACCAAATTCTGCATATCGCTTTGGCAGATCTTTATAGCTCCATTGTGAAGTTTTATAAATTTCACAGTGATGCGGACAGTTCATAGGCTTCAGCATAAACTCTTCACCTTCATTCGGAGTTTTAATTGGCTGGAAGCTGTCTGCACCATATTTATCCCAGTGTCCTGAAGTAACATATAATTGTTTTGCTCCGATGTGGGGAGACATTACAAATTCGTATCCTGCTTTTTTCTGAGCTACTGAAAGGAAATTTTCTAATTTTTTTCTTAAAGCAGTTCCTTTAGGCAGCCACAATGGCAAACCTTGTCCCACTTTTTCAGAGAAGGCAAAAATCCCTAATTCCTTACCTAATTTTCTGTGATCTCTTCTTTTTGCTTCTTCAAGTCTTTCAAGATATTCTGTAAGATCTTTTTGTTTCGGAAAAGAAATACCGTATACTCTTGTAAGCTGAGGATTGTTCTCATTTCCTCTCCAGTATGCTCCTGCTGCGTTGAGAACTTTGAAAGCCTTTACAATTCCTGTATTCGGAATATGACCTCCACGGCAAAGATCTGTGAAGTTATCATGGGTTACAAAAGTGATTTCTCCATCATTAAGATTAGAGATCAATTCAACTTTATACGGATTATCGGCATACGTTTTTAAAGCCTCTTCTTTAGAAACCGGATATAAAGAGAATGTTGATCCTTTTTTAGCATTTTCCAAAACTTTCTTTTCGATTTTCTCGAAATCTTTTTCAGATAAGCTTTCGTTGCCAAAATCTACATCATAGTAAAATCCGTTTTCGATGGCAGGACCGATCGTCAACTTAGCATTTGGATAAAACTCAAGGATAGCCTGCGCCAAAAGGTGGGCTGAAGAATGCCAGAAGGCCTTCTTTCCAAGATCATCATTCCATGTCAGAAGCTGCAACGTAGAATCTGTGGTTATAGGTGTGGTTGTCTCTACTTGTGTACCGTTTACAACTGCGGAAATGGTATTTCTAGCCAATCCCTCGCTAATAGATTTTGCCACATCTAAAGGAGTAACTTCTCCTTCAAATTCTCGGACGCTTTGGTCTGGAAGTGTAATTTTTATCATTGTTTTACTAAGAAATTTTAAGATGCAAAAATACGCTTTTTTTTATAATTCAATATTATATTTACACTATATTTGAATACGAAAACACATACTTTCCTGCTAAAAAACCTATATTTTTACCATGACAAAAAGAAATATTGACCTTCACTGTGACTTATTGGTATATTTGATGAATCCTTATTCTAAGATTGATGACGGAGAAATCGGCTGTTCGCTTCCGTTTTTGAAAGAAGGAAATGTAAAGCTTCAGGTGATGGCGATTTTCAGTCCGACTCTAAAGGGAAGTACACAATTTGGAAAGCAACAAAGCCAGATTTTCTCTGATCTTATACAAACAGAAAATTTCTATTTATTTAATACATTAGAAGATTTAGAAAATTATTCAGAAACAGGAATTATTGCTGCTATTGAAAATGCATCGGGATTCTGTGAGGAGGATGAAAAACTTGAACAGGGTTTCAGGAATTTAGAAAAAATTATTGAAAAGACTCAAAAGCTGCTGTATATCGGAATGACCCATCACACCGAAAACCGCTTCGGTGGTGGTAATTTTTCAGAAGCCGGACTTAAAAAAGATGGGAAAATTTTGCTGGATTATCTTTCAGATAAAAATATTGTTGTTGATCTTGCTCATACAAGCGATGCGCTGGCTTTCGGTATCCTGAACTATATTGATCAGAGAAATTACAAGATTCCTGTTTTTACCAGTCATTCTAATTTTAGAAAAATCTGCAATCATAAGAGAAATCTTCCTGATGAACTGATAAAAGAAATTATCAGCAGAAAAGGTCTTATCGGAATTAATTTCGTAAAAGATTTTGTGGGAAATGACAACCCCGAAAATCTTTACAGACACATCCGGTACGGCATCGAAAATGGAGCAGAAGATTATCTTGCATACGGCGGAGATTTCTTTTATGATAAAAACCATCCCGACAAGTCACGTTATGCGTTTTTCTTTGAAGAATACTGCAACTCAACAGCCTATAATTCTATTAATAAAAGACTTTCGGAACATTTTTCAGTTGAAATAATGGAGAAAATAAGTCATCAGAATGCAGAGATTTTTTTGAAAAATTTAGGCTATTAAACATTCTGTCTTTAAGGTGATTTTGACCATATAAAAAAAATACTGAGCTTTCACTCAGTATTATCTGTTTTACCTGTTTTGTCTTTTGAAGATTTTTGCACGTCTTCTTTGTCTACATCCGAAGGGTTTTGTTTTTCCGAAGATGCGGGAATGTCGCGGAAATCTTCGTTTTGTTTCTTTGTTTCTGCGGTATTGGCAGATTCTTTTTTATTTTTTTCTTTTGAATCCATAGTATTGAATTTAGAGTCCGAGAATACCGATTTTTCCGGTCTTATCTTCTATCGTGTAATTCAAAGCCTTTGCCAAAACAAAAATATTGTTCAGATTTTCCATTAATTGTGTACGACCTTCGTTTCTCAGCTTATTTTGATCTACGGAATTTATGGCAGTTTGTTTTGCCTTTTGAGTAACATTTTTGATGTCTTTTTCTGAAATTCTGTTGAAGAAAGAATCATCCAGTGACTGAATTTCTACACTCGGCGTAATTCGTATCTGCGCATCCGGAAGTTCTGTAATAACCAGTCTTTTATTAATAGAATCTACTTCTATTTTCATCTTGTTGAGATCATAGGAAACCTGTGCGTTGGTTTTGGTGTAGGTAATGATACTGTTGCTCGTCATTTCCTTTCCAAAAAACTCATAGCTCATTTTGGTTTTTTGCATGGCTGAAAAATTCTGTTCCAAAACGACCATCTTATTCATTTTCGAAATCTGATTGGTCAGGATGTAATAATCTGATTTTTCTTTCTTTTCAGCTGCGTTAAAGCAGGATTTAAAACCAAAAAACAGGAGCAACATTAATAGAACTCCTGCAAAAAACGGTATGATAATTTTTAAATTTCTCAATTCTCTTTCTTAAATATTTCTTTGATTACCGACCGGTCATCTTTTCCAAGAATTTCTACTAAATCTCTTTCAATATATCCTGTAGTCGGCATTTCAATAATTCTTCCAATTTCCTTGCCATATTTTTCTACAATGATGGTGGGAACTTTGTGCACGTTATATTTTACCTCGTCACCGGTAGGAGATTCTTTTTTTCTGTTTACAGCAATGATGGTGAGTCTGGTATCAGGATATTTCAATTCATCCAGAATCTTCATCAATCTCGGGAAATCTCTGTGAGAATCTTCACACCATGTTCCCAGAAAAACGATGAGATTATAAGAATTAAACTTATTTTTTTTAAGCTCACTGATGGCTTTCTGGTCTAAAGCGTACTCGTTGAATTCTTTTGTATACCATTCCGCATAAGGCTCTTTGCTAAACTGCTCTTTCAATTGGTGTCCCAAAAGCATTTTTCCATCGTTGGTGGTTTCTACTTCACGGTTAACGATTACTTTCTGAGCAGATAATTGCTGTGAAGTAATAGTCAAAACTGAAAGTGCTAAAATCCTGGTAATAATTTTTTTCATTCTAATTGTCAATTATTGATTTTAAATCAGCAGGAGAATAGTATTTGTTTTTCAAAACCTTATGATCAGATTTTCTGTATACATTAAATTTTTCTCCTGATTTTTCGTAGAAAGACTCTACTTCTTTTTCTTTATAAAATTCAACGGTTTCCTGTGCCTGTTCTTCATTGTCGCACGCTTTAGACATATTGGAACGCTGCACTTCGTTGAACAGTTCTACAAATTTACTGCCAAGACCAAATTCTAAGACAGCTCCGCTCAAAACATACTGTAAGTCGCACAATGCATCTGCAATTTCAACAATATTGTGATCTTCAATAGCTTGTTTTAACTCGTTCAGCTCTTCCTGTAAAAGTTCTACTCTTAGGTTACATCTTTCTTTGGAAGGAATCTGAGGGGTATCTAAAATAGGTGCTTTAAAAGTGGTGTGGAATTCTGCTACTTGGTTCAGGCTGTCAATTTTATCCATGAAATATTTTAATTTTAAGCAAATATAAAAAAATGATGATAGAATTACATCTGCTGTTATCAATTAGGCTGAAAATATCATTAAAAAAAGCTGTCTTATTTTGACAGCTTCATGATTATCTAATTGAACTGCAAAAGCAATTCTTTTATTCTTTTCATGGCTTCTCTTAAATCTTCTTCGGAAGCAGCATAAGAAAAACGGATGCATTCCGGACTTCCGAAAGATACGCCGCCTACACAACCGACATGAGCATTCTCCAGCAAAAACATAGCAAAATCATCAGCATTTTTGATCTCAGTTCCGTTCAGGGTTTTACCTATATAAAATGAAATATCAGGAAAGAAATAAAATGCTGCTTTTGGTAAAACTACCTTAAAACCAGGGATTTCTTTCATTAAATCGTACATCAGATCCCTTCTGCTTTTAAAGGCATCAATCATGTAGCGGTATTCTTTAGGATCGGTTTTGAGTGCAGTGATAGAAGCCCGTTGTGCCATTGTATTGGCTCCGCTGGTCATTTGTCCCTGAATTTTTTCACAAGCTTTCGCGAGCCATTCCGGGCAGGCAGAATAACCAATTCTCCAGCCTGTCATTGCAAAAGCTTTGGACATTCCGTTGATAACGGCTGTCTGCTCATACACCTCAGGAAACTGCGCAATGGATGTGGTCTTTGTTTCGTAATTGATGTATTCGTAAATTTCGTCTGATATTACCGTTACGTGAGGATATTTCGCAATAACTCTCGCTAAAGATTTGAGTTCATCATAGGTGTAATATCCGCCTGACGGATTGCAGGGTGAACTGAAAAGAACAGCCTTTGTTTTTTCATTAATAGCTTCATCAAGCTGTTCTGCAGTGATTTTAAAATCAGTAACATACGATGTAGAAAGCATTACAGATGTACCACCCATCATTTTTACCATTTCATCATAGCTTACCCAGAAAGGAGTAGGAAGAATAACTTCGTCACCATCATTTATAATAGAAGCCAAAACATTGATGATAGCCTGTTTTGCACCGTTGGAAACGCAGATCTGTGTAGGTTTGTAATCTAAACTGTTGTCTCTTTTTAATTTTTCAGAAATTGCCTGTCGAAGCTCCAAAAAGCCGGGAACAGGAGAGTAGTGGCTGTAATCTTCATTGATGGCATCAAAAGCAGCCTGTTTAATGTTATCGGGAACATCGAAGTCCGGTTCGCCCAATGTTAAACTGATTACATCTATTCCGCTGGCTTTCATTTCTCTTGCCTTATTAGACATTACAAAAGTCTGAGAATATCCTAATCTTTTTACTCTGTCTGAAAGTTTATCCATATAGTTTTGTCTTTTGAACAAATATATAAAAACTTAGTTTGAATCTGAGTAGAATTTTATAATGCCTTTTATTTCTTATTAAAGCCATAAAGTAGTTAATCTTGATTTATTGCAAGCAATCCGTTTTTTTATTTTTGTGACTCATTAAATTGCTGAATGTTTTCATCAATTCTTTATCAGGGCAGGTTTTGCTTTCATAATTTTTAATATTTTCAGGATTGAGTCTGCTTTTTTCGGCAGAACGAACAGTGTATTTTTTCTCAAGACATTTTTCCAGCTTGTTGTTGATATAGTATAATCTTTTTTCGGTTATTTCATCTTTGGTTTCCGGTTTTTCTGCATTTCCGCCGTCAAAATTCCAGACGGTTTCCTGCTTAAAAATAAAGAAAGCCTGATCATTATTTACAAAATAATTTTCAATGGCTGAATAATGACTGTACTCTGAAAAAGAATGCTTGATGGATCTGATTTTTCCGTTTTGTGAATAATATACAACTGTCCCTGAACGCTCATTACATTCGTAATTAAAGCTTGTCGAGTCCAGTTTTTTTGTATTTATCTGCTGACTGATTTTGGTATATTCTGCTTTTATCTCATCTGTATTTTGTAATAAAATCTTTGCAGCATCTGAGATTTGAGATGTCTTATTTGCTTTATCTTTGGAAGCTGAATTAGTTTTTATTGGAGACTGTTTTTCACATGAAAAAATTAAAATCAGACTCAGCAATATTGGTATATTTTTCATATTAATCGGGATTGTATTCACATCAACCAAAAAATATGCAAATCATTAGCTGTAAAATAAAAACAACCGCAGAAGCGGCTGTTTTTTAACGATAAAATTTTATTTACAGTTTTCGTTATAATCCAGAATAACCTCATCAATGATTTGAGGAACATCAGACATTACATCATCAACCTGATTTTTTATAAATTTTCCCAATCCGGTTCTCTTTTTTGTGTCGTTTTTCATCGAAGCATATTCTCCTCCGGCAATTTTACTTTTTATTACGGGACAGTCTGTAGTGATGATCTTTGCTTCTTTCAGATTAAATTCCTTTAATTTGCTTCCCTTTTTTGTATAAATATAGGAAGGATTATTACGCATTCTTTCTGTTTCTCTCTCTGCTTCTTTGATTTGATTGTCTCCTGCAGCAAAGCTTGTCGGAAAACCGTACAATCTGTAAATTTTGATTTTACCATCTGTTACAACTTCTGCAAACTGATTGGTTTTGGTAAGATTATTAAATGCTTTGATGTTTCCGCTTAATCCGCTTGTTGCAGTGTTTAAACCTTCTTTTACGTTGGTGTATTTTATTACCTCAAAATGTCTTTCGTTATTGTTTTCATCGTAAGCAACATATTCTTTGAGGTCATCAGAGTCCATTGTTTTAAATTTCTGCTTTTTCTTTGATTTATCAATATCCGAAACAGCAACAAATTTTACTTTTTTCTGGTTATCCCAAGGATTACGGGCATCACCAACCATTCTTACAATACCTTCTGTCTTTTTGCCGCTTTTATCGACAATAAAACCAAATTTTTCGTTGCTTTTAAGCTCATAATCTGTTGTTTCATCCTGTCCGTATAGAGATGCACTCATAAGACTTAATACACTTAATAATAAAATTTTTTTCATGTTTTTTTGAATTAATTAAGGCTGTAAATATGAGGATTTTTTTTGAATGTCAAATATAATTCATAAAAAAACCGAAACTAATCAATGTTCCGGTCTTTTATTTTTCGATTACTGGTATCTTTTATGTTCTTTATTTTTCACAAAAAGTTTTATTACAGGCTTAAAGAAAGCTTTATATTTTTCTGAATCGAATAGTTGAGAATCGGTAAGTGCTTTGTAAGTCATTAGTATACCAAATGGAAACAAAATAATATTGGGAAGCCATGCGGCAAGATAAGGATCCATTTTTCCTGACCATGCTACGTTTTCAAAACCCACATTAATAATGTAAAATATAATGAATATAATGATCGCAATAATTACAGGAACTCCCATTCCTCCTTTTCTGATGATAGAACCAAGGCTTGAACCAATCATAAAAAATATGATGCAGGTGAAAGAGTAGGTGAGCATTCTTTGTTGATAAAGAATTACCTTACTGAAGTATTTTTTGCTGGGATCTATCTCTTTATCTTTTGAATCCAAATTAGATTTTAATGTTTCCAGCCTGGAATATGCATTGCCGATTGCCTGAGTTTTTTTATCAGATTTTATGGTGTCAATTTTATACTGCTGTTTAACAGGGGCTTTTGTTTTGTTTTTATCCATATAGGTAACAACAGAATTCACCTGATTCATCATCTCATTACTGATGTTTTCATTAATTCTTGCATTTTCCTTTTTGGTTTTATCAATGGTAGCAAACAGTTCGTTGAAGGTTTGAAAACGATAATCATCAGTGATTTGCTCTTTTTCAATGGCTTTATCAATCAGTTCACTGATATCAAAATGTGTAATAAGAGTGTCAAATTTTGTTCCCTGATCTGGTTGTTTTAATCGTACATTTTCAGATTTGCCTGCATGAGAATCTTCGGTTACATATCCGTTGTACAAAATCAGCTGCATGTATTTTCTGTTTTTGGCATTGGCAAATTTGCCTTTTTCTGCAACGATAGTCTGCTGGTTTTCGAAGTTTCCTGCTTTTTTGTGAATGAAAATACCTTCCAGATCCCTGCCTTTATCGCCTTTTATTTTATCAAATTTCACCATATAACCAGGAAGCTGATCAATAAACTGTCCCGGAGTAAAATTGAGAGCAGGCTTTGTCTGTGCAATATTATGGAGCATGTTTTTTGCCTTTCTCTGAAAATCAGGTATAATATTATTAGAAAAAATATAAAGAAGAATAGCAAGAACAATGGTTACTCCGAAGAGAGGCATCATGACTCTGGTAAGTGAAATTCCGGCAGCTTTCATGGCGGCAAGCTCATATCTTTCTCCCAGCTCGCCAAATGACATAATACTTGCCAGAAGAATGGTAAGCGGTAATACCATACTTACAACATTTACTCCGAGATAAAAAAGGAGCTTCATGATCTGAAATGTAGTAAGACCTTTTCCCATAAACTGCCCCAGCTGAATCCAAACAATATTTACAATAAAGATGAAAAACAGTACACTGAATATGAAAAAAAACGGACCAAAAAAGGTCTTGATGATGTATCGGTCTAATATTTTTAACATTCGCCAAAATTAATGAAAAAGCCACAAAGTTTTCTTTGTGACTTTAAATTTTAATATTTATTTAGAACTATAATTCTGTAACGAGATAATTTTTGAATTTATTTTTATCAAACACAAACATATTTGGGTCTAATTGCTGATTTTCTTTGTATTCTTTGATGGAAATAACAGAAATATCTTTGTTGGTTCCGAACTGTTCCAGCTTCAGCATCTGTTTTTTCGCAGCATCTACATAAAGGTAAATATGTTTAAGTCCGTTTGCTTTTACAGGGGTAAGTTTAATTAAATCTGCATTTACGCCGTCAACAGTTTTCTTTCCGCTGTAGATTACGTTGTAATCTTTTCTGTAGGAAGTCAAATAATTGATAGGGGAAAACATAGCACTGTTCTCATTCGGTCTTGCAACCGTTACTTCTTTATCTTCCTCATTGATGTTATAAATCTTGCTGCCGTCAAAGATCTGCTCGGTTTCCATGATTTTCAGTTTGTATTTGTTACCTGCTGAATAATAGATTCCCGGTTCAGTCTTAGAAATCGTACCATTGGCTCCGCTTCCGAATGCAAATTTAAAATAAGAATTTTTCTTGGAATTGTAGTTTGCCGTAATATCGTCTAATATTTTTTTTGCTTTAGCGTCAATTTTTTGTGCCTGTGCAAATCCCGTACTACCTACTATTAATGCTCCTAAAACTATCTTTGAAATTATTTTTTTCATTTTATTTTTCTATATTTCTATTTTTTAGACTTTCACAAAAGCAATAAGTTAAATTTTAGCTTCGCAAATCTTCCAAAAACTGTTCCAAAGAATGGAGATCGCTGATGAGAACTTCTCTTGCTTTAGCTCCGTTGAATCCGCCTACAATACCACTTGCTTCCAGCTGATCCATAATTCTTCCGGCTCTGTTGTATCCCAGTTTCAGCTGTCTTTGAAGCATAGAAGTTGAACCTTGCTGAGTTGAAACAATAATTCTCGCAGCATCTTCAAACAAAGCGTCTTTTTCGTTAGGATCAAAAGCACCAACCGAGCTTGTAGCATCTTCAGAAACATATTCAGGCAGTAAAAATGCAGAAGCATAACCTTTTTGTTCACCAATAAATTCTGCCAGTCTTTCAACTTCCGGAGTATCTACAAAAGCACATTGCAATCTCAAAATTTCATTTCCATTGAAATAAAGCATATCTCCTTTACCGATCAGCTGATCAGCTCCCGGAGAATCTAAAATCGTTCTGGAATCTACACTCGAAATTACACGGAATGCAGCTCTTGCCGGGAAATTGGCTTTAATCATACCTGTAATAACATTCACCGATGGTCTTTGTGTAGCAACAATCAGGTGAATTCCTACCGCTCTTGCCAGCTGAGCTAATCTTGCAATCGGGAGTTCTACTTCTTTTCCTGTGGTCATAATTAAGTCTGCAAACTCATCCACCACCAAGACAATATACGGTAAATAGCGGTGTCCGTTTTCAGGATTCAATTTTCTTTCGCTAAACTTTTTATTGTATTCTTTTAAGTTTTTACAGAAAGCATTTTTAAGAAGGTCATAACGCTGATCCATCTCAATACAAAGCGAATTGAGGGTATTAATAACCTTATTGGTATCGGTAATAATCGCTTCTTCAGCATCCGGAAGTTTTGCTAAATAATGTCTTTCAATTTTTGAATATAAAGAAAGTTCCACCTTTTTAGGATCTACCATCACAAATTTCAGTTCGCTCGGATGTTTTTTATAAAGAAGTGAAGTCAAAATAGCGTTAATTCCTACTGATTTTCCCTGTCCGGTTGCTCCTGCCATCAAAAGGTGAGGCATTTTTGATAAATCTGCCATAAAAACTTCATTAGAAATAGTTTTCCCGAACACAACGGGCAAATCCATATCCGTATTTTGAAATTTTTGAGAAGCAATTACTGATCTCATAGAAACCATTGTCGGATTTTTTCTCGGAACCTCGATACCAATCGTTCCTTTTCCGGGCATTGGTGCGATAATTCTGATTCCCAGAGCAGAAAGATTTAATGCAATATCATCCTGAAGCTTTTTGATGGAAGCTACTCTGATTCCTGCTTCCGGAACAATTTCGTATAAAGTGACAGTAGGTCCTATCGTTGCTTTTATTTCGGCGATACCTACATTAAAGTTTTTAAGAAGACCTACAATTTTATTTTTGTTTTCTTCTAATTCTTCTTTATTGATTGAAATTTCTTCATTTCCATAATCTTTCAAAAGATCTAAAGTCGGCATCTGGAATTTGGCAAGATCCAATCTGTGATCATATAAACCATGTTTTTGTACCAATTCTTGAGACTGCTTGTCAGAATCCTCAATGATATCAACTATTGGCGCTACTTCCACATTAAATTTTATATCTTCAACCGGCTCAGAAAAATTGGGTGAAATATCAAAAGCATCTTCAGGCTTTACGGCAGGAATAAGATTTTTTGTTTCAACACTCAGGTTTAGAGAAGTTTCAGTTATTTTTTCTTCATCAAACGATGTCTGATTGGGAGTTACAATAGTTTCAGAATTTGATACCGGCTTAGATTCCTTAAATGGAGATTCCTTTTTAGGTTTTTGAACCTTAATTTCAGATTCGTCAGTTACTGTAATATTGGGAGAATCGGTATTGTTGATTTCTTCTTCCAGTTCCTGATCTGCTTCAAAGCTTTCATCAGAATTGGGCATCATAGATTTTACCCTTCCGATAGTATTTTCGTTGATGGTATTAAGCTTTGCCTTTACTGAGCTGGGACGAAGATTAAATTCAAGAATAAAATAAAGTGCAATACTTACGACTAAAACTACCCAAAGACCTACAGTACCGATGATTGCAGAAAGAGAATCCATAATCTGATAACCGTAAACTCCGCTTAGAACTCCCTGTCCTTTGGTAATGGCTCCAAAAAGAATGGGAAGCCAGCAGATGAAAAACAGAGAATGACCAAAAGTCATCCATGGTTTAAAAATTTTCTTTTTCAGGATCATGGTTCCGAAAACCACAAAGAGAAATGCGACAATAAATGAAGCCACCCCAATACTTTCAAAAATAAAAAGGTTACCCAGCCAGTCACCCAGTTTTCCGAAAATGTTTGATGACTGTATGCTCTTGTCCAGCATAGTTCCTGCCTGACTCTGATCTGCTTTCCAGTTCATCAGATAAGAGATAAATGACAATGTAAGAACACCGGCAAAAACGATAAACATTAAGCCGAAAAATATGCGGGGTTTTGATAAAATTTTACCTGCTTCAGGTGTCTGAGATGGTTGTTTGGGTAATTTTTTTTCCATAATCTAAGTGTGGCAAATTTAATGTTTTTTTTAGATTTTAGTAATCTTTTAGAAGAAAAGAACTTTGTTTTTTGTATTCGTATTTTATAGCTGAAAATCTGACTGATAATTAAGATTAAAATATTTTTAAATTTGTTATTTTGAATGATTCAAAATAAGCAAAAACCTTTCTGGAATGATAAAAAACAGCTTTTTTTGCCGTCCTTTCGGTTTATCATCCTTATTTTTGCATGTCAAGTAATATAAAATCATGAAGAAGCTGCAGGATATACTTATTTCCACCAGAACAATGGCTGTTCTACTGCTCGTTTATGCATTTGCCATGGCTTATGCAACTTTTTTAGAAAACGATTATGGTACACCTACCGCAAAGGCATTAATCTATGAAGCCAAATGGTTTGAGCTTATTATGCTTCTGCTTATCCTCAATTTTGTAGGAAATATAGGAAGATACAGACTTTGGAAAAGAGAAAAATGGCCTGTCTTGGTTTTTCACCTTTCTTTCATTCTTATTTTTATCGGAGGAGCTATAACAAGATATATCAGCTTTGAGGGACAAATGAGCATCAGAGAAGGACAGACTTCCAATGAAATTGTAACGGATAAGCATTTTTTCAAAATTAAAATTGAAGAAAATGGTGAGACTCTTGATTATCAGGATGTACCCTATCTGATGTCTCCGCTGCATAAAGATTTTAAGGCAACATATGATTTTAAAGGAAAAAAAATCAAAGTAATAACGCTTGATTACGTTCAGAGAAAAAAAGACAGTCTAGTTGCAGATCCTAAAGGTGCGGAATATCTTCATTTGGTATCTACTGCGGAAACAGGAAGACAGAATATTTACATCAAATCCGGAGAGACAAAATCAATCAATGGGACTTTGGTTACTTTCAACAGGGCTATTGACGGTGCAGTAGAATTTAAACAGGAAAACGGACAGATTTTGATTAAAACTCCTGTTGATGCTTCTTACATGACGATGGCAACTCAGGCAACGGGAAATACTGCCAAAGATCAGTATCAGCCTTTGGTTTTGAGAAGTTTATACACAATTAACGAATTAAAGCTTGTAGTTCCTGAAGGTTTAAGAAAAGGAAAACTGATGGCTTTCGAAGGTGATAAAAAGAAAGATCAGAATGTTCCTGATGCAATGACGATAGAAATTGAAGGTCCGAAAACCAAACAAACTGTTGAGCTTTCTGTAGAAAGAGGAAATCCAAATGCATATAAGCAGATTGCAATGGATGGGTTGAATATTATGGTAGGTTTTGGTCCTAAAATTTACAACACTCCTTTTGCTTTGAAGCTGGACGATTTCGTAATGGAAACTTATCCCGGAAGCTCTTCTCCGAGTGCTTATGAGAGCCATGTGAAAATTATCGACGAAGGAAAGCAGATTCCATATAAAATTTATATGAATAATGTTTTGAATTATAAAGGTTACCGTTTCTTTCAGGCAAGTTATACGCCGGACAGAATGGGAACTTTACTCTCTGTAAATCATGATTATTGGGGAACTTTGATTTCTTATATTGGATATGCATTTTTATTCGGAGGAATGTTTGTAATGTTTTTCTGGAAAGGAACACATTTCTGGAAGCTTAATAAAATGCTGAAAGACATTAACAAGAAAAGAACAGCGATGGTTCTTCTGCTTTTATTAAGTCTGAATTTCAATGCACAAAAAATTGAAACACACGGAACATCCGACGGAAGCAGAGAACATATTCATACAGAAGGGGATGGTCATGATCATGCTCCTGCTCCTGAAAAAGTTACATCGGAAAGCAGACCGCAACAAAATTCTGTAGCCGCTCCGCTTTCAAAAATGAGAATTATTTCGCCGGACGAGATTATTGCGAAAAATAAAATCAGCAGAGAACATGCGGATAAATTCGGTTATCTTTTGGTACAGAATTATGAAGGCAGAATAGTTCCTATTAACACACAGGCTTTAGATGTTTTAAGAAAATTATATAAAAAAGATAAGTTTAAAGGAAGTGATGGAAATTATTTGACAGCTGAACAATGGTTTCTGTCAATCAATACAGATACTCCGAGCTGGACGATGGTTCCTTTAATTAAAGTAGATGCAAAAGGAGGTAAGGAACTTTTGAGAAAAACAAAAGCCAATGAAGATGGTTACACTACTTTAATGAGTCTTTTTCCTGCAGATGCCAACGGAAATCTTACCTATATTTTGGATGAAGACTACAATACAGCGTTTCGCAAAAAACCTGCAGAGCAGTCAGAATATGACAAACAGGTGATCAAACTCAACGAAAGAGTACAAATTTTTAATGAATTTTTCAGTGGTCAGTTTTTAAGAATTGTTCCTGTGAAAAATGATCCAAACCATACTTGGCATTCGTGGCTTGATCAAAAAATGGAACCTGATATGGAATCCCAGAAAGTGATGGGACCTTATTTTGCAGAGGCACTTCAGGCACAGAATACAGGAAATTGGGCAAAAGCTGATATTGAACTAAAAAAACTTTCTGATTTTCAGCAAAAATGGGGAAAAGCAGTTGTACCGTCTCAGTCGAAAGTTGATCTGGAAGTTTTTATGAATAAAGCTGACATCAACTTTAAGCTTTTAATTTTTTATACGATCATTGGCGGTTTGCTTTTTATTTTAGGTTTTGTAGAATTATTCAAGCCTAATAAAATTTTAAACAGAATTATCAAGGCGATTATTTATATTGGAGTTGTAGGCTATATCTGTCATTTCTTCGGATTAGTAGGAAGATGGTATATTTCAGGTCATGCTCCTTGGAGTAATGGTTACGAAGCTATCATATTTATTTCCTGGGTTGGTATTTCTGCCGGATTGATATTCTATTTTGGATTCGGAAGATACAGTCCTTGGCAATTAGAAAACAATACAATGCATTTAACAGCTAGATTATTTGGAGCTACAAATACTTCCAATGCATTAATTCCTGCAGCCGGTTTTATGGTTGCTGTCATTATGATGGGATTTGCGCATGGTGGTTCTGCTCTTGATCCGCAAATTACACCTTTGGTTCCGGTTCTTAAATCTTACTGGCTGATTGTACACGTTGCCATTATTGTATCAAGTTATGGTTTCTTTGCGCTGTCGATGATTATAGCTGTGATTTCATTGATATTCTATATCATTACAGATAAAAAGCAATTCAGACTGCACAATGATTCTACTCTGAAAGAATTGGCAATTGTTTCTGAAATGTCTTTAACAATTGGTCTGTTTGCATTAACTGTCGGAAACTTTTTAGGCGGAATCTGGGCAAACGAATCCTGGGGAAGATATTGGAGCTGGGATCCGAAAGAAACATGGGCATTTATCTCGATCATGGTGTATGCATTTGTTTTACACATGAGATTGGTTCCGGGATTAAGAAGCAGATGGGCATTTCACGTAGCGACAATGTTTGCATTCTGCTCAATGGTAATGACGTATTTTGGGGTGAATTATTACTTAAGCGGACTCCATTCTTACGCAGCAGGAGATCCTGTTCCGATTCCTGTTTGGGTTTATATTGGTTTGGCAATAATGCTTACATTATCTATTGTCTCTTACGTTAAGTTTGTTTCTTTAAAGAAAAAATAAATTTAGTTGTATTATAAATAAAATCCCGAAAGTAATTTTTCGGGATTTTTTATTTCAAAAAAATAAATTTAAAACCAAAATTTATATCTGTTTTTTACATATCTTTATGATATCAAAATAATATCAATTTAAAATTAACACTATGGAAAAAGTTTTAAAACCTATGTCCGGCTATTTGGCACTTATTATCAGTCTGCTTTTGCTGGCTTTTTGTATTTATCTGTTCGTTCTCGGGGTAGATGATAGGGTAGACAATAATGTTACTTATCTTATTATTTCGTTTGTGTGTTTTGCTGTTACATTTTTTTTCATGAAAGGGTTGATGATTATTCAGCCTAATCATTCAAGAGTATTGAATTTTTTCGGAAAATATGTAGGAACAGTGAAAGAAAATGGTTTGTTTTTCATCAACCCATTATACTCTTCACAAAAAATGTCTCTCCGTTCTGAAAATTTGCAGGGGCAGACGCTTAAGGTAAATGATAAAATGGGAAATCCTATCGAAATTGCTGTTGTTATGGTCTGGAAAGTTGGAGACACTTACAAAGCTGCTTTTGATGTTGAAAGGTATACAGATTTTGTAAAAATGCAGAGCGAAGCAGCAGTTCGTCATTTGGCAATGAGTTTTCCTTATGACAATTTGGAAGACGATCATGCGCCGATAACTTTAAGGGAAGGTGGAGATAAAATCAATTCAATTCTTGAGCAGGAACTTACCGACAGATTATCCAAAGCGGGTATCATCATCCAGGAAGCCAGAATTTCACATTTGGCTTATGCATCCGAAATTGCAGGAGCAATGCTTCAGAGACAGCAGGCAACAGCAATTGTGGCAGCCAGAACTAAAATTGTAGAAGGAGCTGTAGGAATGGTAGATTTAGCTTTAAAGAAACTCTCGGAAGAAAATATTGTAGAACTGGATGATGAAAGAAAAGCAGCAATGGTAAGCAATCTTATGGTAGTTCTATGCGGTGAAAAAGCAGCAACCCCAATTTTAAACGCTGGAACATTATATAATTAAGGTAATTTTGAGGCTAAGAATTAATAACAAGCATAGGTCTTTGAGTGAAATCGAAGATTCTATGTAATCAAACGCCTTTTCAAACTTAAAAACAGACAGATTATAAAAAATCTTTGCGCCTTTGGGTTAAAAACAAAAAGCAATAAGAAAAACCAAGCAATAAATGAAATCAGAAAAAGCCCAAAATTCGTCAGAAAATAAAACAAAAAAATCCTTTGTGATAAGAATTGACGAATCTACCTATAAGCTTCTGGAAAAATGGGCGAATGACGAATTCAGGAGTGTAAACGGTCAGATTGAATTTCTACTAAATCAGAATCTGATCAATTCAGGAAGAAAGAAAAAAGAATAAAATAAAATTAAATATTAGTACAGCAGAGATTTTTCTCTGCTTTTTTTAATCCAGACAGCTTTTGAGACTATCGGCTCCAAAATAAAAAATTACCAGCCAGACCAAACCTTTTATGGTGAAAAATGCCAATCCTGCCCATCCGACACGTTTAAACCACTTTTTAAATTTGGATTCTTTTTCCTGTGAATTTTCCATTTTTAAATTTTTTACTCTTACAAAGATAACCATGTTTATAATTAGTCCAAATAAAATAAGCCTGAAAATTAAAATTTTTCTGTTGGATAATATTTTTTTATCTTAGGCGAAACGAAAAGTTAAAATTGTATGTCTAAAAAAGCCAAAGATTTCGGAATTGAAAAATCATTAAAAAATTTAGGAATCAAAGATGAAAATAAAGGAACTTCTACCGGAGGGAAGTTTTTTGCATCAGGAAAATCTATCGAAAGTTATTCTCCGGCAGACGGAAAGCTTATTGCTAAAGTAAAGCTGTCGGGAGAAAAAGATTATGACAAAGTAATAGAATCTGCACAGAAAGCATTTGTAGAGTTCAGAATGATTCCGGCTCCGAAAAGAGGAGAAATTGTAAGACAATTAGGATTAAAACTTAGAGAATATAAAGACGACCTCGGTAAACTGGTTTCGTATGAAATGGGAAAATCTTTACAGGAAGGTTTGGGAGAAGTGCAGGAAATGATAGATATCTGCGATTTTGCAGTCGGTCTTTCCAGACAGCTTCACGGTTATACAATGCACTCGGAAAGACCGGGACACAGAATGTATGAGCAGTATCATCCTCTCGGAATTGTGGGAATTATCACTGCATTCAACTTTCCGGTGGCAGTTTGGGCGTGGAATACCGCTTTAGCCTGGATCTGTGGAAATGTCACCATCTGGAAGCCTTCGGAAAAAACTCCGCTTTGTGCTATTGCCTGTCAAAACATAATGAATGAAGTTCTAAAGGATAATGATCTTTCTGAAGGAATTTCGAGTGTTTTGGTTGCAGATCACGAAATCGGACAAAAACTGGTAGATGACAAGAGAGTTGCGTTGATCTCATTTACAGGTTCTACGAGAGTGGGAAGAATGGTTTCTGCTAAGGTAGCTGAAAGATTTGGAAAATCAATTTTGGAATTGGGCGGAAACAATGCAATCATTATTTCTAAAAATGCAGATTTGGATATGTCAATTATTGGAGCAGTATTCGGAGCTGTGGGAACTGCAGGACAAAGATGTACTTCTACAAGAAGGCTGATTATCAACGAAAGCGTTTATGATGAGGTGAAAAACCGTTTGGTGAAAGCTTATGGACAACTGAAAATAGGAAATCCTCTGGATGAAAGTAACCATGTAGGTCCGCTGATTGATACTGATGCAGTAAAACAATATGAAAAAGCCATAGAAAAATGCAAATCTGAGGGCGGAAATTTCATTGTGGAAGGCGGCGTTTTATCCGGAAAAAATTACGAATCAGGCTGTTACGTAAAGCCTTGTATTGCTGAAGTTGAAAATTCTTACGAAATCGTGCAGCACGAAACATTTGCACCAATTTTATATTTAATCAAATATTCAGGTCTTGATGAAGCGATTGCCATTCAGAATGATGTGCCACAAGGTTTGTCATCAGCAATCATGACTCAGAATCTGAGAGAAGCAGAGCTTTTTCTTTCACATGCCGGATCAGATTGCGGAATTGCCAATGTGAATATAGGAACTTCCGGTGCTGAGATTGGTGGTGCTTTTGGTGGTGAAAAAGAAACAGGTGGAGGTAGAGAATCAGGTTCTGATGTATGGAAATATTACATGAGAAGACAGACCAATACCATCAATTATACAACCAATCTTCCTTTAGCTCAGGGAATTAAGTTTGATTTATAATTTTCAATTTAAACTTGAGTTGTTCAGGGATTTAATTTGGTGTTTTATTAGTTTAAATCTTTGAATTTTTTTAATCTTTCAATCACAGTTATATGGACAATACACTTGAAATTCAAACAAATAAAGTAAAAGAAACGGTAGGAAGACACGTGTTAGCAGACGGGTTCGACTTCGTAATGGATATTGAAAATTCTCACGGATCATGGATTCATGATTCCCTTTCAGGAAAAAATTTCCTGGATATGTTCTCTATGTTCGGCTCCAGTTCTATCGGTTACAATCATCCATATCTGCTTGAAAAGGCAGAATGGCTGGGAAAAATGGCAGTGAACAAACCCACTTTGGCAGATGTTTATCCCAAAGAATATGCTCAGTTTATTGAGGTTTTCGAAAGGGTAGTAATGCCCAAAGAACTTCAGTATGCTTTTTTTATTGAAGGCGGAGCTTTGGCAGTAGAAAACGCTATGAAAGCGTGCTTTGACTGGAAAACAAGAAAAAACTTTGAAAAAGATCTTGATATAGAAGCCGGAATCTGCATTCATTTCAGACAGGCTTTTCACGGAAGAAGCGGTTATACTTTAAGCTTAACCAATACTTCTGATCCTAGAAAGTATCAGTATTTCCCAATGTTTGAATGGCCAAGAATCCTAAATCCTAAATTGCATTTTCCGATTACAGAAGAAAATTTACAGGAAACTATTAAAAATGAAAATTTAGCTTTGATACAGATCACAGAAGCTATTCTTGCCAATCCTAATCAGGTTGCCTGCATTATCATTGAGCCTATACAGGCGGAAGGTGGAGACAACCACTTCAGAGACGAGTTCTTTCAGGGGTTAAGAAATATTTGTGATGAGCACGAAGTTTTGCTGATTTTTGACGAAGTACAGACAGGAATAGGAATTACCGGGAAAATGTGGGCATTTGAACATTTCAGCGTGAGACCGGATATTATTTCTTTTGGTAAAAAAACGCAGGTTTGTGGAGTTTTGGCTAATAAGGAAAAATTCGACGAAATTTCAAACAATGTATTCAGAGAAAGTTCCAGAATCAATTCTACATTCGGAGGAAACTTTATTGATATGCTTCGTTTTCAGCTTGTAATGGAAGTTATTGAAAAAGAAAATCTTTTAGAAAATGCTGAAACTGTAGGAGAGTACCTTTTGGAAAGTCTGCAGAATTTAGCTCAGAAATATCCGGAAAAATTGTCTAATCCTAGAGGAAAAGGTTTGATGTGTGCTGTAGATTTGCCTTCAGGAGCGCAGAGAGATCAGCTGAGAAATATTTTGTACAATGATCACCTGATTATTCTTGCGTGTGGCGACCAGTCAATACGTTTCAGACCACATCTTAACGTGACTAAAGCAGAAATTCAGATCGCTTTAGATAAAATTGAAAATAATATTAATAAAATTTAAAACTCTGTAATTTGGAATTTTAAATTAAAATTTCTATATTTAGATACTCAAAATGTAAAGAATATGGACAGAAATACTAGAGTATCAGTTTTTGAAAGTGATAAACCCGCTGAAATACAGTTGATTAAATCTAAATTGGATGATGCGCAGATTGCCAATGATGTGGAAAACAATTATTTGACATTTACAACTACTCCTACTGCAACTACTCTTAAAGTAATGGTTGATTTACAGGACGAAAAAAAAGCATTTGAAATTATTGATGCTTATCTTCAGCAAAACGAAAGTTAATTAAAACAATTTCATAATTTTAAATTTTACTACTTCAGAAACCGAAAGTTAATTTTTTAGCTTTCGGTTTTTTATGAATAAAAATTAATGAAGATTTTGGCATTGATTATGATATTTTGAATTTTAAAGACTTTAATAAAAAATCTTTATGACTGATAATAATGAAATTCATTTCAGAAAAGCAAATTCTGAAGACAGAGACAGTATCTGGGAAATTATCCAGCAGGCTATAGACAGAAGAAAAAAAGATGGAAGCTCCCAATGGCAGAATGGCTATCCTAATCTTGGTACTATTGAAAGTGATATTTCTAAAAATTTTGGCTACGTATTAACAGTTGATGGCAGAATTGCTGTTTATACTGCAATTATTAAGAATGACGAACCTGCATACAGCAATATTGACGGTAAATGGTTGAGTGACGGAGAATTTGTTGTTATACATAGAGTTGCAGTTCATAATAATTTTTCAGGAAAAGGATTGGTAAAAGTTTTATTTGATAAAATTGAAGATTTCACCGCATCTTGCGGAATTCAGAGTGTGAAAGTCGACACCAATTTTGATAATGCTGCAATGCTCAAAATTTTAGAATCTAAAGGCTATACCTATTGCGGAGAGGTGTTTTTGTCAGGAGGGGTTCGCAAAGCTTTCGAGAAGATTATTTTTTAAAGCAAAAGTTAAATTACATTTCATTGATTCTTATAGAAGCGTATTATTTATAAACTCTATCGAGTTTGTTCGTTTTGTTCCGAACTAATTGATAATTTTGAAAAAAATATGATTGATGAAACAAACATTAAAGGTAGATAAGAAAATTTTTCAGGATGCCGTAAAATTTTACGGAACTGTCCTCAATCTGCCGCCATTAGCGTCCAAAATATATTCCTACCTCATTTTCGATTTTGATAAGGTGGGAATTACTTTTGATGAATTTGTAGTGGTTTTTTCGGCAAGTAAAAGTTCTGTATCTACGAGCGTAAGTCTTCTTCTCAACCTTCAGCTGATAGTTGACATCAATAAGATGGATGAGCGTAAAAGATATTTTTTCGCTAATGATGATTATAAAAGAATAAGGTTCGAAAAAATTGTTCAGAAAATGAAAGATGAACTTAAACTGATGGATGATTTGAAAAACTTCAGAGGAAATGAAAATAAAGATGCAGAAGAAAGAAATGAAGCTTATAAAGCACTTTTAAATAAAAGTATAATTACAATTCAGGAATCTCTTAATAAACTATGATATGACAAATAAGCTTATACTATTTTCTGCAGGAGCATTATTGCTTACTGCCTGCAAAGAAGAAGCTCCAAAACAGGATGGTCCGAAACCCTATCCTGTAGTTTCTGTAGAAAATAAAAATATAGTGGGCTATGATACATTCCCGGCGACTATTCAGGGAAGAATAAATAATGATGTAAGAGCTAAAATTCAAGGCTATATTACTCAGGTTTTGGTAGATGAAGGGCAGTATGTAACTAAAGGACAGCCATTATTCCGGCTTGAAACCAATATTCTGACCGAAAATGCAGCAGCTTCCAAAGCAGGTATTGCCGCTGCAGAATCCAGCATTGCAGCAGCAAGGGCTCAGGTAAGTGCTGCAGAAGTAGAAGTAAATAAACTAAAGCCTTTAGTACAGAAAAATATTATCAGCAATGTGCAGCTTCAGACCGCTCAGGCAAATCTTGCACAGGCACAGGCAGGATTACAGCAGGCAGTCGCAGCAAGAAAACAGGCGGTTGCTAATTATAAGGGTGTAGAAGCCAATATTGATTATTCTGTGATACGTGCGCCAATTTCAGGAGTGATTGGTAAATTACCTTTAAAAGTGGGAAGCTTGGTAGGTCCAACAGATCAGACTCCGCTTACAACTATTTCAGATACATCCGAAATTTTCGCTTATTTTTCTATGAATGAAAAATCTTATTTTGATTTTCTGGAAAAATCTATTGGCGCAAATCTCCCTGAAAAAATTAAAAATCTGCCGATGGTAGAACTTCAGCTTGCCAACGGAAGCATTTATCCTGAAAAAGGAAAAATTGAAGCTATAACAGGCTCTATTGATGAAACTACCGGAACCATTCAGTTTAGGGTTGTATTCAAAAATGCGCAAAAGCTTTTAAGCAACGGAAACAGCGGAACCATCAGATTTCCTAAAAACTTTGACAATGTTTTGGTTGTTCCGGAAAGTGCTACCTACGAACAGCAGGGTATTGTTTATGTTTATAAAGTAGATAAAGATACTGCTAAAAATGTTGTGGTGAATGTGATTGACAGGATTGATAATTTGGCACTCATCAAAGATGGAGTAAAACCAGGTGATAAAGTAGTGGCACAAGGTACGGGAAGTCTCAAAAATGGAACTCCGGTGAAACCTCAGCCGACCACAACCGATGAAGTCGTAAAATCTATAAAACCGAAATTCTAAAATGATAAAGAACTTTATTAACAGACCGGTTTTATCCACAGTAATCTCCATTATGATTGTCATTCTCGGAGTTTTGGGACTTACCGCTCTGCCTGTTACACAATATCCTGATATTGCTCCGCCCACAGTAAGTGTCCGTGCAAACTATACGGGTGCCAATGCGGAAACGGTTATGAAAAGCGTGGTGGTTCCTTTAGAAGAGCAGATCAATGGTGTGGAAGGTATGGATTATATTACCTCAACGGCAGGAAACGATGGGTCAGCACAGATCCAGGTGTTTTTTAAACAGGGAATAGACCCTGATATTGCTGCGGTGAATGTTCAGAATCGTGTTTCAAGAGCAAGCCCGTTACTTCCTAGCGAGGTTACCCGTGCCGGAGTTGTGACTCAGAAGCAGCAGACAAGTGCATTGATGTATCTTTCTTTTTATTCAGAAAACAAAAATATTGATGATGTTTATCTGCAAAACTTTTTGAATATCAATGTAATTCCGAATTTACAAAGAATTAACGGAGTTGGTGAAGCCAATGTTTTTGGTGGAAAAAATTATTCCATGAGAGTTTGGCTTGATCCTGCAAAATTAGCAGCTTACGGTATTACTCCGTCTGATGTGACAACAGCAATCAATGAGCAGAGTCGTGAAGCAGCGGCAGGTTCTTTAGGACAAAACAGTGGCAGTTCTTTTGAATATATCATAAAATATGTTGGTAAATTCAATGATAAAGAGCAGTATGATAATATCATCATTAAGGCACTTCCCGATGGTCAGAATTTAATGCTGGGAGATGTAGCCAAAGTAGAATTGGGCGGTCTTTCTTATACAGGAGTTGGTGAAAACGGAAATAATCCTTCAATCAGTATGGGTATTTTTCAGACTCCGGGATCAAATGCTCAGGAAATTATCGAAAATATCAAAGCTCAGCTGAAAGCAAATGAAAGCAGTTATCCGGAAGGGGTAAAATATACTTTTAACTTTGATACCAATGAATTTTTGGATGCATCTATAGAAAAAGTAATTCATACTCTAATTGAAGCATTTATATTGGTTTTTATTGTAGTGTATATCTTCTTACAGGATTTCAGATCTACATTAATTCCGGCTATAGCAGTTCCGGTTTCTATTGTGGGAACATTTTTCTTCCTGAATCTTTTCGGATATTCATTAAATCTTCTTACGCTTTTTGCTTTGGTACTGGCAATTGGTATTGTGGTGGATGATGCTATTGTCGTCGTTGAAGCCGTTCACGCCAAAATGGAAAACGGAATTTCCAATTCTAAAAAAGCAACCATTGAAGCGATGGACGAAATTACAGGTGCAATTATATCTATTACACTGGTAATGGCGGCGGTATTTATCCCGGTAACATTTATTACAGGTCCTACCGGAGTTTTTTATCAGCAGTTTGGTATTACGCTTATTATCGCCATCATGATTTCAGCGATTAATGCACTGACTTTAAGCCCGGTTCTATGTTCGCTATTTTTAAAACCTCATGATGCACATCATGAAGACTATAAAAAGAAAAACTTTATTCAGAAGTTCTTTTATAAATTTAATATTGCCTTCAAATCAGCTACAGAGCGTTATGCAAGAGGATTTACGTTTCTTATTAAGCACAAATGGGTAACTTTGGTTATTTTCGGAATAACAGCCGGAATCATTTACTGGACGAGTGCCACGATGAAAAAGGGTTTTGTACCTACAGAAGACAGGGGTATTATTTTTACTGATGTACAACTTCCTCCGGGAGCATCTATGGAGAGAACTTATACTGTACTGAAAACCTTACAAGCTAATGCGCTTAAGATTCCGGGAATACAAAATGTAACTATTTCTACCGGAAGAGGATTGCTTTCAGGAAACGGAAGTAATAACGGTCTTGCCTTTGTAAAGCTTAAGCCTTTTGACGAAAGAAAAGGTGACGGACTTTCCTCTGAAGAAATTACAAAAAAACTTTTCGGACTTACAGGAAAGGTTCCGGATGCAAAAGTAGTTTTCTTCCAGCCTGCAAGTGTGCCGGGCTTTGGTAACAGTGCAGGTTTTGAGATGGTTTTGCTGGATAGGGCAGGAGGAGAATTTGCGGAGTTGGACAATAAGACCAACGAATTGATTGGGAATTTGATGAAGAGACCTGAAATTGAATTTGCACAGACTTCATTTAATACAAGATATCCTCAGTACCAAATGGAAATCAATGTTCCTTTAGCTAAACAGAAAGGAGTTTCTATTAATTCTATTTTGGAAACTATGCAGGGATACATAGGAGGAGTTTACAGTGCAGATTTCACAAAGTACGGAAAACAATTTAGGGTAATGGTTCAGGCTCTGCCCGAAAACAGAGAAAATGCAGAAAGTCTCAATCAGCTATATATTAAAACAGCACAGGGAGAGATGGCTCCGATTTCGCAGTTTGTAAGTCTCACTAGAACGTACGGACCTCAGTCAGTAGGACGTTACAATTTGTTTACTTCAGTAAAGATTACAGGAGCCAATGCGCCCGGTTACAGTTCTGGAGATGCTATTGCTGCCGTACAGCAGGTTGCTGAAGAAACTCTGGATCAGAATTATTCTGTAGAATTTACGGGATTATCAAGAGAAGAACTCTCCTCCGGCTCACAGACTGCTCTTATTTTTGCTTTAAGTCTGGTTTTTGTTTACTTTATTTTAGCTGCACAATATGAAAGCTACATTCTTCCTTTAGCGGTGGTAATTTCCCTTCCTTTAGGAGTTATGGGAGCATACTTTGGTCAGAAAATTATGGGACTGGAAAACAACATTTATTTTCAGATTGCCTTAATTATGCTTGTAGGATTACTTGCTAAAAATGCTATTTTGATTGTAGAGTTTGCTGTACAGAGAAGGCATCACGGCGAAAGTATTGTCACCTCTGCAATTAACGCTGCTAAAGCGAGATTAAGACCTATTTTGATGACTTCTTTAGCGTTTATTTTTGGTCTGTTGCCTTTAGTTTTAGCAAGCGGAATTGGTGCAGTCGGAAACAGATCCATCGCAACCGGTGCAGCTATAGGTTTATTGATAGGAACTCTTTTGGGAGTATTTGTAATTCCTGTTTTGTATGTGGTTTTCCAGACACTGCAGGAAAAAATTAAGCCTATAAAACAAGAGGACATCAATTTAGCAGAGTAAAAATCTTTAAGATTTAATTAATGAAAAATTTATCTATAATAATAAAAGGAACTGCTTTCTCGGTTTTTACAGTAGCTGTTTTGTCTTCCTGCATGGTAAGAAAAGAATACGAAAGACCTCAGTCGGCAGTTAACGAAAAACTTTTTCGTACAGATATGCTTCCGCAGGATAGTATGAGTATCGCTACTGTTTCATGGAAAGAGATTTTTACAGATCCTATTCTTCAGAAACATATTGACACCGCTTTAGATAATAATCTTGATGTAAGAATTGCAGTACAGAATATCGTATCAGCAGAAGCATACCTGAAACAGGCTAAAGCAGCTTATGAACCAACCTTATCCGTAGGTCCCAATTATACTTTTCAGACCCAGTCAATCAATACGCAGTTTGGGCAGATTATTGGTGAGCGTAGATACATCAATCAGTTTGATATTACAGCAACAATTGGTTGGGAAGCAGATATATGGGGAAGGTTAAAATCTCAGCAAAAAGCACAGCTTGCTACTTATTTGGGAACTTTGGCGGCTCATAAAGCGGTAAAAAGTGATTTGGTAGCTTCAGTGGCGTCGGCATATTTTCAACTGTTGACTTTTGATGATCAGAAAAGAATTATTCAGGAAACTATAACAATAAGAGAAAATAATTTAGAAACTACTAAGGCTTTAAAAGAAGCGGGTGTTCTTACGGAAGTTGCAGTACAGCAAAGTCAGGCACTGGTTTACAATGCAAAATCTTTGCTTATTGATATAGATACACAGATTGCACTGTTGGAAAATACAGTGAGTCTTTTGATGGGAATACCTTCTCAGACCATTGAAAGATCTTCATTAGCAGCACAGAAAATTCCCAATAGTTTGGAGATCGGTTTTCCTGCTAATTTATTATCAAACCGTCCGGATGTGATGCAGGCAGAATTCAATCTCATCAATGCATTCGAGCTGACCAATGCAGCAAGAGCACAGTTTTATCCTGCCTTAAGACTTACCGGAAGCGGAGGAGTGCAGTCGGTTGATATTGATCATCTCTTCAGCGTAAACTCTCTTTTCGCAAATGTGGTAGGAGGATTGGCACAGCCTATTCTGAACAGAAGGCAGATAAAAACCAATTATGAAGTAAGTCAGGCAAACAAAGAAACGGCTTATCTCAATTTCAGAAAAGCAGTTTTAAATGCCGGAAAAGAGGTTTCTGATGCCATTAAAGTTTTTTCTGTACAGGATTCTTTCATTGATTTAAAGAAAAAAGAACTGGATTCCTACAAAAAATCCGTTGATTTTTCTCAGGAACTTGTCAATTACGGAATGGCAAATTATCTTGAGGTATTGAATGCAAGCGTAAATTCTTTGAATGCTGAGCTTAATATTTCGAATGCAGAGTACAGTAAAATGAAAGCTGCGGTAGATTTGTATCAGGCTTTAGGAGGCGGATGGAAATAAAAAATAGTTAGTTATTGATATATTCAATCTTGTTAAGACGTGCATCGTGTATTCGATGCACGTTTTTTATAATCAGTAAAGCTGCATTTTAACAATTACTAATGTTTTGAGTGTTTAAAATAATTAAAACCTTCCAGATGTGGAAGGTTTTAGAGTTATTTTTAGTGGAGAATACGGGGATCGAACCCGTCACCTTTAGACTGCCAGTCTAACGCTCTAGCCAGATGAGCTAATTCCCCGACTGTTTTTTACAACTTTGCAAATGTAAGTATTTATCACAGATTTGCAAATTTTTTTTAAATTTTCTGTTAATAACTCTTAATTATTACAATATGTAAAGAATAGTGATTTACATTAAAAGAATCTTCCGCCATATTTTTTTAAAATCTGACAGTAAAATGAAAAACTATAAAATTAAATTGATATATTTGTCCAATTCAAAAATGCGCACAGATAGACAGAATTTTGAAAATGATATTTAAAATTTTAAAGGTGTTTTTGAAAATAAATTGAATAATTAAACATATTTCATAAACTATTGCAAACTATGAAGAAACTTTTTCTCCTTTTTTTGACTACTTTTTTACTGATTGGCTGTAGTACAAACGACGAAACAATTTATGATTATATCGGAACCTGGTCAGGAACATACGAAGGAACCCAGAAAGGACTTTGGAACTTCGTAGTAGCCAGCGATGGAAAAGTAACAGGAACCATGTATTCTGAAAGTACAAATGAGAATTACAATATTTCCGGTTTCTTAAATAATTCGGGACAGCTGACAGCAGAATTGGTTTTACCAGCTGACGGACAGTTTTCAGGAACATTAACTTTGGACAAAACTGCCACAGGAACTTGGGTAAATGAATCTCCAACTCCCGCAAGATCCGGAACCTGGAAAGGAACAAAAGATAAAAAATAGAAAACTGATTATATATCTGATCGCCTGACAATTTATTGCAGGCGATTTTTTTTACACAAAACCCATTTTTGTGATTTTACCGTGTTTTCTGAAACACACAAAATGCAGAACCTCTTCATCATTAAAATGATTTTCAAAATTAACTTCGTACTGATTTTCTTGTAATTTAATATTTTCCTTAAAAGATTCTGAAGTATAATTATTGTAATCTATTTTTATGGTTACAATATCCATCTCATCCGCATCTGTTTCTTTGCTAAAGCTGAGGTTTTTATCCCATAAACCAAGATAAATTTGTGTATTTTGAGGTGCTGCAGGGATATTTCCAAACTGAAATTGCTGTAATAAACTTTTTCCTGAATTGGTTTTTAAACCTGCCTTCACCGTTCGGTTTCCTTTCTCTGAAACTATATCGCTGTCTTTAATGCCGGTCATCGTTTTTGCAAACCTCTGATAGAGGAGAGCATCCTGTGCTTCTGCAATATATTCAGCAAGACAGATGCGTATCGCTTTTCCTACTTTGGAGCAATGTCCGAATTCAGAACTGTTTTGCCTTACTTTTTCATAGCTGGGACTTTTTTTGTAAGCCGTCTTGTTGAAGCCGCTTTTTCTGCGGACAATATTCTTGCCGTTAAGATTATAGAAAACAAGATCTCCTATTGTTCCGTTAAGTTTAATGAAGCTTTCGTATGTAGCCATGATGAATATAATTCTGCGAATTTAAGAATAATTTAGTCTATAATAAATATTATAATATAGTTTATATATAGTTGTAGTATAGTTATTGTATAGTTTAAAATTTTAAAGTATATTTGCTTTCATTAAATAGGTAACTGATTTTCAAATCACTATGCGACAGTTTATTTCTAAAAAAGATTTATTTAAATTTTTATCATTGGTGTTAATTTTTTCGGTTTTTTTAATTTCTTGTGGAAGCTCTAAAAGCGTGACATCTTCGAAAAGCTCCAAAACAAGTTCTGTAAAAAAAGAAAATACCAGAATGTTGCTTTCAGAATTTGAAGGGAAAATTTCTGGATCTGTAAAAGAGCTTTTGAAAGATGCTGAGAAATATCTGGGAGCACCCTATAAATTTGGCGGAAATACATCTGAAGGATTTGATTGCTCGGGTTTTGCCGTAAAAGTTTTTCAGGAAAATAATTTTCAGCTTCCCAGAAAATCTGCAGATCAGGCTTTGGCAGGGAAATCTATCAAAATAGAAACGGTGAAACCGGGTGACTTGCTTTTCTTTGCTACGTCAGGCGGAACCCGTGTTTCGCATGTAGGAATCGTTCATACCATTGAAAAAGATGGAGAGATAAAATTTATACATGCTTCCACTTCAAAAGGGGTCATTATTTCTTCTCTCAGCGAAAATTATTGGAACAAAGCATATTTGCATGCACAGAGAGTTTTATAGACTCTTTTTTTATTTCAAGACATCTTTCTTATTTCCATTTTATATTGTGAGCAAACTCTCTCTTTAAGCTAAACTTTTGTATCTTTGAGGGCATTTATTTTAACAAAATTTAAACATCATTATGTCATTACAGCAAACTATTGAAAATATTTGGGATAACAGAGAACTATTGCAGAACGAAGACAGCCAGAAAGCGATCAGAGAAGTAATTTCTTTGGTAGATAAAGGTGATCTTCGTACAGCAGAGCCTACAGAAAACGGATGGCAGGTAAACGAATGGGTAAAGAAAGCTGTTGTGATGTATTTTCCGATACAGAAAATGGAAACTATTGAAGTGGGACCGTTTGAATTTCATGATAAAATGCCTTTGAAGAGGGGATATGCCGAAAAAGGAGTAAGAGTAGTTCCGCATGCAGTTGCGAGAGAGGGAGCTTATATTGCGCCGGGTGTGATTATGATGCCTTCTTATGTAAATATTGGTGCTTATGTAGATTCTGGAACTATGGTTGATACTTGGGCAACGGTAGGAAGCTGTGCACAAATCGGTAAAAATGTTCATTTAAGTGGTGGTGTTGGTATTGGTGGCGTTCTGGAGCCGCTTCAGGCTGCACCCGTTATCATTGAAGATGATTGCTTTGTAGGGTCAAGATGTATCGTTGTAGAAGGAGTTCATGTGGAAAAAGAGGCTGTTTTGGGAGCTAATGTTGTTTTAACGGCATCTACTAAAATTATTGATGTTACAGGCGAAACTCCGGTTGAAATCAAAGGAAGGGTTCCTGCCCGTTCGGTAGTAATCCCGGGAAGTTATACCAAAAAATTTCCTGCAGGAGAATATCAGGTTCCGTGTGCATTAATTATAGGAAAAAGAAAAGAGTCAACCGATAAAAAAACTTCTCTGAACGATGCGTTGAGAGAAAATAATGTAGCGGTTTAAATTTTTGCAGATGGCAATTCCCAAACAGATATTTCAGACATTTAAAACAGATAAGCTTCCCTGGCTTACAAAATTTCATATTAAAAGAATGCTCAGAAAAAACCCTGAGTATACTTATCATTTTTATGATGATAACAGAATTCAGGCATTCTTTAAAGATGAGTTTCCGCCTGAATATCTGAAATCTTACAACAGACTCACGATTGGAGCTGCCAAAGCGGATTTTTTCAGATATGCCATTCTTTACAAAAAAGGAGGAGTTTATTTAGATATAGACAGCGGAATCAATATTCCTCTGCGAAATCTGATTCGGGAGGATGATGTGGCTCTGGTCACCGATGAAATTCCGCCTACATATTATGTACAATGGGGTCTGGTGTATGAAGCCGGACACCCGTTTTTACAGAAAACTTTAGAAAATATTCTTGATAACATCAGGAATAATCCTTATCCTCATAATGTCCATAAAACTACAGGACCAACAGTTTATACAGAATCTATCAAACAGTGTCTTTCTGAAAATCCGGATATTCCGCATCGTTTTTTAGCACCGCACTATGAAAATAAAATGGTGTTTAAATACAAACTCGGGAAGTTTTTTCTGTACAGTAAAAAATCTGAACACTGGAAAAGAAAGCAGCTTACACAAAACATTATAAAACCAGAGGATGAAGATAGCATTTGATGCCAAAAGATTTTTTCACAATACCTCAGGTTTAGGAAACTATTCCCGTGATCTGGTAAGAATTTTAGCAAAATATTTCCCTGAAAATGAATACATTCTGCTTAATAAAAACAAGTCGGAAAGAGGTTCGGATATTTTAGAAAATTCCAACGTTCACTTTGTGGAAACTTCCAAAGGAAAAATGTCCCGACAGTTTAAAATGGGGAAGGACGCCCAAAAACAGAACGCCGATATTTTTCATGGATTATCCGGCGAACTTCCTTTAAAATGGGATAAAAACTCCATCAAAAAAATTGTCACCATTCACGATCTTATTTTTGAAAGATATCCGCAATATTATTCCTTTTTCGACCGTAAAATTCACTTCTGGAAATTTAGTAAAGCTGCAAATTCTGCCGACAAAATCATTGCCATTTCAGAACAGACCAAGCGAGATATTATTCATTTCTTAAAAGTTCCTGAATCGAAGATTGAAGTCATTTATCAGGGATGCCACAAAGCTTTTAAAGAACAGCAGTCCGAAGAATTCATTCAGAAAACCAGAGAAAAATACAGTCTTCCGGAAAGATTCATTCTCAATGTCGGAACTATAGAAGAACGTAAAAATCTTCTCAATGTGGTAAAAGCATTAAAAGACACAAATATTCCATTGGTGGTTGTCGGCAAAAAAACAAAATACTTCAGGAAAGTAGAACAGTTTGTTCAGCAGCATAAAATCAGAGTGCAGTTTCTCGAAGGAGTTTCCATGGATGAACTCGCTACAATCTACAAACTTGCCGATATTTTCGTTTATCCAAGCTTTTTCGAAGGTTTCGGAATTCCTGTCATCGAAGCATTATTTTCTAAAACAGTAGTTATTACAAGCAATACAAGCTGTCTTCCCGAAGCGGGCGGACCCGATTCCGTTTATGTATATCCGGAAAACCATCTTGATATTCAGTCTAAAATTAAATTTTTATGGGACAATGAATCCGAACGTAAACGTCGTGCTGATAAAGGTTTTGAGTTTGTTCAGAAGTTTAATGACGAACCGATTGCAAATAACCTGATGAATCTTTACCAAAAAATTATTTCTTAAATTTTTTGGCAGTTTAAAAATAAGTTCTACATTTGTACCACAATTTTCAACAATGAAGCCGAATTTTTTAACAGTACATCATTATCATCATCTCTGCTAAGACGGAATTGATTGATATGAACATATGTTAAAAATCAAAATAATTAAAACCGTCTGAGTAAACAGGCGGTTTTTTGTTTCTAAATTCATCCCGGGCAATTTATTTCCAAACCATCTTTTTACTCAGGCACAACAAAAAAGTGAAATGAGTAAATTAAAAATAGCCATACAGAAAAGCGGTCGTCTTTACGAGGAATCTCTTCAGCTCTTAAAAGACTGCGGTATTTTCGTTAACAACGGAAAAGACCAGTTAAAAGTTTCCGTAGAAAATTTCCCGATGGAAATCATGTATCTCAGAAATTCGGATATTCCTCAGTATCTGGAAGATGGAGTGGTGGATGTTGCCATTGTGGGAGAAAATCTTTTGGTAGAAAAACAGAAAGAAATTGAAATCGTTCAGCCTTTGGGATTTTCAAAATGCAGAGTTTCTCTGGCTGTTCCGAAAGAAATTGAAACCGATGAGATCACCTATTTTCAGGGAAAAAAAATAGCCACTTCTTATCCGAATACCCTGAAAAATTTTTTGGATAACAACAATATTTCCGCAGATATTCACATCATTTCAGGTTCTGTGGAGATCGCCCCGAACATTGGTCTTGCCGACGGAATCTGCGATATTGTAAGTTCAGGAAGTACCCTTTTCAAAAACGGATTAAGAGAAACCGTTACCATTCTTACTTCTGAAGCCGTTCTGGCAAAAACATTTATACTGGATGAAGAAAAAACCGGAATTCTTGAAAAATTCCTCTTCAGAATTAAAGCTGTTCTTAAAGCAAAAAATTCAAAATATATTCTCATGAACGTTCCGAATAATAAGATCGGAGAAGTTTCAAAAGCACTTCCCGTGTTGAAAAGTCCGACAGTGATTCCTTTGGCGGAAGAAGGATGGAGCAGCATTCATTCCGTGATAGACGAAGCGCGTTTCTGGGAAGTGATTGATGAACTGAAAGATAAAGGAGCGCAGGATATTTTAATAATTCCAATCGATAAAATGGTGATTTAATATGCAGGTAGAAAGATATCCTGAAAAGGAAAAATGGTCTGAATTAACAAAAAGACCGGTTATAAAAAGAGAAAGATTAACAGAAATCGTTGCCGGAATTTTCGATGAAGTGAAGAACAACGGAGATCAGGCGCTGATTGATTTTGCTGAAAAATTTGATTCCGCGGAAATAAACGATATTAAAATTTCTGAAGAAGAAATTGAAACCGCTGAAAATCTGATCAGTGAAGAACTGAAAACAGCCATTCAGGAAGCAAAATCAAATATTACCAAGTTTCACGGCTCACAAATTCCGACGGTCGAAAAAATAGAAACGACAAAAGGAGTGGTTTGCTGGAGAGAAAACCGAGCCATTAAAAAAGTAGGAATTTATATTCCGGGAGGAACAGCTCCGTTGTTTTCTACGGTTTTAATGCTTGCTATTCCGGCTCAGTTAGCGGGTTGTAAAGAAATTATTCTCTGTACGCCGCCCGATAAAAACGGCAATGTAAATCCTGCTATTTTATATACGGCAAAATTATGCGGAGTAACGCAGATTTTTAAAACAGGCGGTGCTCAGGCGATTGCAGCAATGACTTTCGGAACCGAAAGCATTCCGAATGTCTACAAGATTTTTGGACCGGGAAATCAGTATGTTGTTGCCGCTAAAGAATATGCACAAAACTACAATATTGCCATCGATATGCCTGCCGGACCGAGTGAAGTTCTTGTAATTGCTGATGAAAATGCGGTTCCTGAATTTTGCGCTGCGGATTTGCTTTCTCAGGCAGAACACGGAAGCGACAGTCAGGTGATTTTCCTTTCCACAGACGAGAAAATTCTTAATGAAACCATTCTGGAAACCCAAAAACAGCTTGAAGCACTTCCAAGAAATGAAATGGCAGCAGAATCTTTAAAAAACAGCCACTTTATTTTACTGAATTCAATAGGTGAAGCTTTGGAATTCAGCAATTTGTACGCTCCGGAACACTTGATTTTAGCTGTTAATGATTTTGAAAATTATATCCCGAAAATTCAGAATGCCGGTTCTGTGTTCTTAGGAAATTATTCATGCGAAAGTGCGGGAGATTACGCGAGCGGAACCAATCACACCCTTCCGACGAACGGTTTTGCAAAAAATTACAGTGGTATTTCTCTTGACAGTTTCGTGAAGAAAATTACTTTCCAGAATCTGTCGGAAGAGGGATTGAAAGATTTAGGAAAAACCATTGAAATTATGGCGGAAGCAGAAGGGCTTTTCGCACACAAAAATGCCGTAAGTATCAGATTAAAAGACCAGAATGAAAGAATTTAATATCAAAGATTTAGTACGAAAAAATATTCAGGAGCTTCAGCCTTATGTGAGTTTCAGGGACAACAATCCATTTAAAAATCCTGTTTTTCTGGATGCGAATGAAAGCGCGTTCGGAGAACTGAACCGCTATCCTGATTCTACTCAAAAAGAATTAAAAGAGAAGTTGGCAGTTTTGAAAGATGTTTCGGCTAAACAGATTGCAGTGGGAAACGGAAGCGATGAACTGATCGATCTTATTGTGAAAGTTTTTTGTGAACCGAAAAACGATGCTATTCTGATGATGAATCCTTCTTTTGCGATGTACGGATTTTATGCTTCGGTGAATGAAAATAAAGTGGCTAAACTGAATCTGAATGAAAATTTCGGAATTGATAAAGAAGAGTTTTTAAAAATCTCAAACGAAGAAAAACCAAAAGTTTTCTTTTTATGTTCGCCCAATAATCCTACTGGAAATTCAATTGAAGACATTGAATTTTACATTCAGAATTTTGAAGGTATTGTCGTGGTGGATGAAGCTTATATTGAATTTTCAGGAAAGAAATCCTGTATTGAACTGTTGGAGAAATTTCCTAATCTTATCGTTCTTCAGACGTTTTCCAAAGCTTGGGGAATGGCGGGAGCAAGAGTCGGAATTGCGTATGCTTCGGAAGAGATTATTCAACTGATCAATACCGTGAAATCTCCGTATAATGTTAATTCTTTAAGTTTAAATAAAATATCAGAACTTATTACTAATAAAGAATTTATAAAATACAATATAGAAAATACTTTAAATGAAATTTTCTGGTTGAGAAATGAATTGGAGACAATAAACTGCATCAAAAAAGTATTTCCAAGTGACGCCAATTTCTTCCTGATTCAGTTTGAAAACGTAGATAAGGTATACGAGAAATTGCTGGAAAATGAAATTCTGACGAGCAAAAGAAGTCCGCAGATTCAGGATTGTATTAGAATTAATGTTGGAAATAGAGAAGAAAACAATAAACTGATTAACGTCTTCAAAAGTATTTAATAGATCTGAAACCTCACAGGTTTTTAAAGCCTGTGAGGTTTAGAAAAAGTAAAAAGAAAAAAGTAAAATGAAAAAAGTATTATTTATAGACCGTGACGGAACTTTAATCTTAGAACCGCCCATTGATTTTCAGGTTGATTCTCTTGAAAAGTTAGAATTTTATCCCGGAGTTTTCCAGAATCTTTCCCGAATTGCAAGAGAACTTGATTTTGAACTCGTGATGGTAACCAATCAGGATGGTTTGGGAACAGAAAGTTTTCCGTATGAAACTTTTATTAAACCACATGAAAAAATGTTAAAAGTCTTTGAAAATGAAGGAATTGTTTTTAATGACATTCTCATCGACAGAAGTTTTGAAAGTGAAAATCTGCCCACAAGAAAACCGGGAACCGGAATGTTGGGAAAATATATTTACGGAGATTACGATCTGAAAAATTCATTTGTGATCGGAGACCGGCTTACAGATATTCAGTTGGCAAAAAATTTAGGAGCAAAATCTATATTGATCAGTAAAGTTCAGAATGAAGAAGCCGATTTAACGACGGAAAGCTGGAGTGAAATTACACAGTTTTTGACGAATATTCCTCGAAAAGCCAAAGTCTCAAGAAAAACCAATGAAACAGAAATTGAAGTTGAAGTCAATCTTGATGGAAGCGGAGCCTCTGAAATTTCAACCGGATTACACTTTTTTGATCACATGCTAGAACAGATTTCCAAACACGGAAATTTAGATCTGAAAATTAATGTCAAAGGAGATTTGCAGGTTGATGAGCATCACACCATTGAAGACACGGGAATTGTTCTTGGAGAAGCTGTTTTGAAAGCTTTGGGAAAGAAAAAAGGAATTGAGCGTTATGGTTTCCTGCTTCCGATGGATGATTGTTTGGCGCAGGTTGCGATTGATTTCGGAGGTAGACCGTGGCTGATGTGGGAAGCGGATTTCAAACGTGAAAAAATTGGCGATGTTCCGACTGAAATGTTTTATCACTTCTTCAAATCCTTCACCGATTCTTCAAAATGTAATCTCAACATTAAAGCGGAAGGTGATAACGAACACCACAAGATCGAATCTGTGTTTAAAGCATTTGCCAAAGCGGTAAAAATGGCAGTGAAACAGACGGATAAGAATTTTAATTTACCATCAACCAAAGGAAGTTTATAATGATTGCCATCATCAAATACAACGGTGGAAACGTCAGTTCCGTACAGAATTCATTGAACAGATTAAATGTAGAATCTGTGGTAACTGATGATTTTAACCTGATAAGAAAAGCCGACAAAGTGATTTTTCCGGGAGTGGGTGAAGCGTCTTCTACCATGAAATTATTAAAGGAAAAAGGTTTGGATCAGTTAATCCCGACTTTAAAACAGCCGGTTTTAGGCGTTTGTCTCGGAATGCAGCTCATGTGTAAAAACAATGAAGAAGGAAATACAGTCGGGATGGGAATTTTTGATATCAAAGTAAAAAAGTTTCCTGCAGAGAATATTGTTCCGCACATGGGATGGAATACGATTTCAGACTTTAAATCCGGAATATTTTCAGGCATTGAAGAAAACAGTGATGTGTATTTCGTTCACAGTTTCTACTGCGAATTATCGGAAAACACGACATCGGTCTGCGATTATATTCTGCCGTTCAGTGCTTCTCTGCAAAAGGATAATTTTTATGCGATGCAGTTTCACCCCGAAAAATCAGGAGATATAGGAAGCCGTTTACTGGAAAACTTTTTAAAACAATAAAAACTGAATATGAAAATTATTCCCGCTATAGACATCATCGACGGAAAATGCGTTCGTTTGTCGAAAGGAGATTACGATACCAAAAAAATATACAATGAAAATCCGCTTGAAGTCGCTAAAGAATTTGAAAGTTTTGGTATACAATGTCTTCATCTGGTGGATCTTGACGGTGCAAAATCTAAACATATTGTTAACCAAAAGGTTTTGGAAACCATTGCAAAAGAGACTTCTCTGGAAATTGATTTTGGGGGCGGACTGAAAACTCTGAAAGATATTGAGATAGCCTTCAGTTCGGGAGCAAAGCAGATTACGATTGGAAGTATCGCCGTTCAGGACCCTGATTTCTGTTTAGAATTAATTGAAAAATACGGTCCGGATAAAATTATTCTCGGAGCCGACTGCGAAAACAGAAAGATTAAAACTTCGGGCTGGCTGGAAGAAAGCAAACTGGATGTGATCGATTTTATTCTCCAATATAAAAATAAGGGAATCAAAAACGTGATCTGTACGGATATTTCCAAAGACGGAATGCTTCAGGGCGCATCGGATGAACTTTACAGGGAAATTGTAGAAAAAACAGCGATTCAGTTAATTGCAAGCGGTGGAATTTCGTGTATTGAAGATGTTGAACAGATGAAAAATATCGGCTGTTCCGGAACAATTATCGGAAAGGCAATTTATGAAGGCAGAATCAGTTTACAGCAACTCCAAAATTTTATTGAAAATGCTTAAAAAAAGAATCATTCCCTGTCTGGATATCAAAGACGGAACTACGGTAAAAGGAATTAATTTTGAAGGATTAAGAAATGCGGGAGATCCCGTAGAACTTGCCAAAAGATATGAAAAAGAAGGTGCAGACGAACTGGTTTTTCTGGATATAACCGCAACGATAGAAGAACGGAAAACTTTTGCCGAACTGGTACAGAAAATAGCAGCAGAACTGAGTATTCCTTTTACTGTCGGCGGCGGAATTTCAACGGTGGAAGATGTAAGAAGACTCTTGGAAGCCGGAGCAGACAAGATCAGTATCAATTCTTCGGCAGTTAAAAATCCTGCATTAATTTCGGAACTGTCAAAAGAGTTTGGAAGTCAGTGTGTTGTAGTTGCGATTGACACCAAATTGGTAAACGGATCCGATTGGGTTCATGTGAAAGGAGGAAGGGAAATAACGGATCTGAAGACATTGGACTGGGCAAAGAAAGCGGAAGAACTGGGAGCGGGAGAAATTCTTCTTACTTCAATGGATGTTGATGGTACAAAAAACGGTTTTGACCTCAGAATAACGAAGTTAATTTCCGAAAATGTAAATATTCCCGTCATTGCTTCCGGAGGCGCCGGAAAAATGGAAGATTTTGAAGCCGTTTTTAATCAGACAATAGCAACAGGAGCTTTGGCGGCAAGTATTTTCCATTTTGCAGAAGTGCAGATTCAGGATCTGAAAAATAATTTAAAATTTAAAAAATTGGCAGTACGATGAATATCGATTTTAATAAAAGTGAAGGCTTGGTTCCGGTGATTATCCAGGACGACAGAACGTTGCAGGTTTTAATGTTGGGTTACATGAACGAAGAAGCTTTTGAAAAAACCAAAAAAGAAAGAGTTGTAACCTTTTTCAGCCGTTCAAAAAACCGACTCTGGACAAAAGGTGAGGAGTCCGGAAATTTTTTAAAGGTTAAAAATATTGCCATAGACTGCGATCAGGATACAATTTTAATTAAAGCAATTCCTACTAACGTTGTTTGCCACACCGGAAGTTTCACTTGTTTTGGCGATAAAGATTCTAAAGGTTTTCTGTATGAGCTTGAAGATAAAATAAGCCGGAGGATTGATGGAAAAACCGAAGGTTCCTACACATATTCATTATTTCAGAGAGGAATTAATAAAATGGCTCAGAAAGTGGGAGAGGAAGCTGTAGAAGTGGTGATCGAAGCCAAAGACAGCAATGATGATCTGTTTAAAAATGAAGCTGCAGATCTGCTGTATCACTTTTTAATTTTAATGAAAGCCAAGAATTTTACTTTAGAAGATATTGAAGAAATTCTGCTGAAAAGAAATAATCTGTCTTCGTAAATTTTGCTCTTTTGTAAATACCAAAATCTCTCATCAATTCCTTATCTTTGAGGAAAATTTTAACAAAATGATTGAGTGGAAAACCGCAAAAGAATACGAAGATATTACTTATAAAAAGTGTAATGGTGTTGCAAGAATTGCATTCAACAGACCGGAAGTACGAAATGCATTCAGACCAAAAACTACTTCAGAATTGTATGATGCATTTTATGATGCATCAGAAGATCCTTCAATAGGTGTAGTTTTGCTTTCAGGTGAAGGACCAAGTCAGAAAGACGGAGGCTGGGCTTTTTGCAGCGGAGGCGATCAGAAAGCAAGAGGAAATCAGGGATATGTAGGAGAAGACGGAAGACACCGACTGAATATTCTGGAAGTGCAGCGTCTCATCCGTTTTATGCCAAAAGCAGTGATTGCAGTAGTTCCGGGTTGGGCTGTCGGAGGCGGTCATTCTCTTCACGTAGTTTGCGACTTAACGCTTGCCAGTAAAGAACATGCAATTTTTAAACAAACCGATGCTGATGTAACAAGTTTTGACGGCGGTTACGGTTCTGCTTATCTTGCAAAAATGGTAGGACAGAAAAAAGCCCGTGAAATTTTCTTTTTAGGAAGAAATTATTCGGCACAGGAAGCTTTTGAAATGGGAATGGTGAATGCCGTAATTCCTCATGATGAGCTGGAAGATACAGCTTATGAATGGGCGCAGGAAATTTTAGCTAAATCTCCGACTTCTATCAGAATGCTGAAGTTTGCCATGAATCTTACGGACGACGGAATGGTAGGACAGCAGGTTTTTGCAGGAGAAGCAACCCGTTTAGCCTATATGACCGAAGAAGCCAAAGAAGGCAGAAATGCTTTTCTTGAAAAAAGAAAACCGAATTTCGGAAAAGATCAGTGGATCTCGTAAATATACATCAAGAGTAATAGGTAATGAATGATACGTCATTGCCTGTTATTTTGTTAATGGAGTCAAACTGGTTGGTTTATACAATCTTGCAGAATATTATAAAATTTATATAATCAATTAAAACAGAAAAATTACTGTAATATGCAGCAAAACTTTCAAAACCCGCAGATTTTTGACATAGAAATTCCAGATTTTGAAAGTCTGGAGATGGTTTCTGTTTCACCAAAATATCTCAACATTATTTTGTTTAATAATATTTTGTTCTCAATATTTATTATCTCTGCATTTTTTGTTTCTTATTATTTTTTTAGTGGAAATTTTACAAAATTGCAGATTATCGCTGTGGCGTTGCTGTTTTTTTTCCTGATTGTATATGTTTTCTTAAGCTCAGTTATCGGTTTCAAATTCAGGAAATATGCAGTTCGTCAGCACGATATTGTTTATCAGTACGGTTGGCTGAAAAGAAATATTATAATTATTCCTTTTACAAGAATTCAGCATATAAAGGTAGAACAGGGGTGGTTTTCAAAGATTTTAAGCTTAAAATCAGTTTCTGTTTATACAGCAGGCGTGAATGGCGGCGATATTTCTATTCATGGTTTGCCGGAAGACAAAGCTGAAGGAATCAACCATCTGATTATGAATACAATTTCATCCGAAAATAATGAAGATGGAGGAGAAGTATAATTCTTTTTTTACTCCACAAAGGCAGTCCAAAATCGGGATTGCTTTGCTGTTTCTATACAACACGGGCGAAGTGATTAAAAATTCTTGGATTTTTATTTTCTTATTTTTTTTCAGAGATAAAAAATTTGACCTTTGGATTGTTCTTTTAATCGTATCTGCCGTATTTTTAATTCTCAGCATATCCGCTGTAATGCAATATTACAATTTCAGATATTATATTGATGCTAAGAACGAGGAGTTTATTATTCACAAAGGAATTATCAATAAATCTTCCACCAAAATAAAGATCAGAAATATTCAGGAGGTTAATATTTCCCAGCCTTTTACTCATAAACTGTTTAATATTTTTAAATTAGAAGTAGACAGTCCGGGAAGTTCCGAAAAAGAAGTTTCTATCTCTGCCTTATCCAAACAGAATGCTTATGACCTAAAGGCTTATCTGCTTGAAGAGAAAAATATTGAATTACAAAACGAATATATCAATTCAGATGATGTAACGGGAATTTCAGCCAAAAAGCAGTTCAGAATTTCTAATATAAGTATCTTAAAGTATGGACTGACTGCCAATTATGTCCGAAGCTTTTTTGCATTGATAAGTTTGGTAATTTATGGAATTACGCAGCTCAATGATCTTCTCAAAAAGGCTGAACTGGATGCTCAGATTGATTATGATCAAATTGAAAAAAATGTGCTGAGCTATTCATTACCCATCTTACTTGGAATGACCATAGTGGTTTTAGCTCTTGGTGTTCTGATAAATTCGGTACGGACAATCATTCGTTATTTTAATTTTAAAGTAGAGGAAAATTACAGAAATTATTCTTTTGAATATGGTTTATTCAGCACTAAAAATGCTATCGTAACCAAATCAAAAGTTCAGGTAGTAACCGAAATTCAGAATTGGATCCAGAAAAAAATGAATGTATCTCTGGTAAAATTTCTGCAGATAGGAAAAGATGAAAATGAAAAAAATGTTTCATCCGTTCCGGGAATTAGCCATAAAGAAAAAGAGCATTTGATTGGCTCAATATGGACTTCGACACCGCAGTTTAATAATTTTCTTAAACCTAATTACAGATTGTTGATTGTCAATCATTTAATTTGGGTTTTATTTCCTTTTTTAATGGTGTTTTTTATTGATAAGAACATAATAATTAATTACCGGGAAGCTGTTGTAATCATTTTTATGATCATAGAAATAATTATAGTTTTTTCTTATCTGAATCTCAGATTGTTTTATAATGAAAGCTTTATCAGGCTGCGTTCCGGTTTTTGGGATGTTCATTACAGAACTTTTGAAATAGACAAGATTCAGACTGTGAAAATTTCTCAGTATTTTTGGCAAAAGAAAAGTAATCTGGGAAGTATAACGTTTTACACTTCTGCCGGAAAATTCGGGATTTCAGCTTTGGATTTTTCTGAAGTCAAAAAGCTTTTCAATAATATCATTTATAAAATAGAAACTTCTAAAAACAGTTAAAAATATTTATGTCAGACTGGATAAAAGCCGCAAGGCTGAGAACCTTACCGCTTTCTCTAAGCGGAATTATCATGGGATCTTTCATCGCAAAGTGGAGGCTTTGGGAACAGGGCGGAACTTGGGACTGGAAGATTTTTGCGCTGGCTATTCTGGTGACATTACTATATCAGATTCTTTCAAACTATGCCAATGATTATGGTGACGGCATCAAAGGAACAGATAAAAACAGGATTGGCGAAGCAGAAGCAAGAGCAGTGGCATCCGGCAAAATTACTGCAAAGCAAATGAGAAATGCGGTGATTATTTTCTCTGTTTTATCTTTTGTTGCAACCGTTGCACTTTTATATACTGCATTTATTCCGGATCATACCCAAGAGTTTTATATCTTCATCGGATTGGGAGTAGCAAGTATTTTAGCGGCAATCGGTTATACTGTCGGCAAAAAGCCTTATGGTTACATGGGTTTGGGAGATCTATTTGTTTTTATATTTTTTGGATTGGTTTCTGTGGGGGGAAGCTATTTTCTGTTTACCAAAACTTTTTCGTGGGACATATTACTGCCTGCAACGGCAATTGGAATGATGAGTATGGCTGTTTTGAATCTAAACAATATGCGGGATATAGAAAGTGACAGGCTTTCCGGAAAAAACAGTCTGGCTTTAAGAATAGGATTCAGAAGTGCAATGATTTACGAAATCGTGTTGCTTCAGCTTCCATTGATTCTGATTCTTGTTTTTTTGGGAATTAATGGCTTTATAGAATCCGGTAATTATAAAGTCTTTATTGTGATGATTTTATTCCTGCCATTAATGAAGATCCGTCGTCAGATTATGGCAGTAAAAGAACCAAGAGAGCTTGATCCCTTCCTGAAGCAGGTAGGAATCATGACTTTAATGATGGCGGTTTTAACGGCTGTTGGATTAAATTATTTTAGCTAAAAAATTAAAAAATGAAAATACAATTCTTAGGACAAAACTGTTTTTTGTTCACGTATAAAGAAAAAACAATTCTTTGTGATCCTTTTTACAACTATCAAAAGGAGCAGTCAGGATTTGATATTACTGCTCAGAAAATTGATTATATTCTGCTTACTCATGCTCATGAAGATCATATTGCTGATGTAGGAGAGGTTTTGAAAGAGTACCCTGATGCAGCTGTTATTGCTGTTCCGGAAATATGCGGATATTTCGATAATGCACAGAATAAAATTGATATCAATCTTGGAGGATCAGCAAAAATAGAAGACCTGAAGATTTCTATGGTTCCTGCGCATCATACAAGCTCATTTCCGGACGGAACGTACGGCGGTGTTCCTGTAGGATATATTTTCAGGCTTCCTGAAGGTAAAAACGTGTACTTGGCAGGAGATACAGGGGTGATGGCAGACATGGAACTTTTTCCCAAACTTTTCGGTCATTTAGATCTTTCTATTCTTCCTGTCGGAGGTCACTATACAATGTGTGCAAGAAAAGCAGCATTTGCAGCAGCAGAATTATTGAAAACGCCAAAAGTAATCGGATGTCATTTTGATACTTTTCCGCCTATTGAGATCAATCATGCTAATGCTGTAAAGCATTTTGCTGATAAAAATATTGAATTGGTTTTACCGAAACTGGGTGAAATTTTTGAAATATAAAAAATAAAGAGATTAAGTAATTTATAAATCATCTTAATCTCTTCAATTAAATAAATAAAAAATGGCAAGCTACCTAAATCACACCGCTACAACCGATTACCTTTGCTGCGTTCCCACCCTGGAGGATTCTCAGGAGCTGGTTGTTTAGGACTTGCCGTTGCAAAGATAGGAATTAATTATAAACTTAAAAATATTATTAAAGAAAAATCTTCGAAAAACGCCATTAAAACAGCTAAAATGCTGAAATTTAGAGCAATATTTTTCAAGATTTTTTCTAAAAACTGAAATTATGACGAAGAGTCCGGTAACCTTAGGAATTTTGCTTTTTGCAGCTACAATGTTGATCTTTTTTGTAGTCTATTTTTTCTTCTCGGGAATTAATTATTTTGATATTTCATTGAAAGTCAACGCTTTTGTACTTCCTGTTTTTTATGCTTTAGCGGCATTCTGGTCAGTAAAATCGCATTGGAACAAACACAGAATGGGCTTCAGGGAAGCTTTCAAAAGAGCTTTTGTTCCGATGTTTGTAGGTGGTTTTCTATCTGTTGTAAGCATTTTTGTATTTCTTAATTTCATTGATACCGATGCAAAGAAGCTGCTTAACTATCAATATGTTACAAGACAAAAATCTGAACTGGATAAAGAATATAATTCTGCAAGAAAAATTCTGAAACATCAAAAAGATATTGATGAACTTGAAGAAAAATATAAAGAAAGTCTTCAAAGATTCAGTCCGGAGATTATCAAAGGAAAAGATATGCTTACAGCCAGTCATTTTTCAGGATATTTTGCGGCAATTCTTATATTTTACGTAGTTTTGTCGTTGTTCTTCGGAGCTTTTTTCAGAACAAAAAAAGTCTACACCGAAAATACCAATCAAGAATAAATTGTTATAAAAATTAAATGAATTTATCTATCGTTATTCCGTTGCTCAACGAAGAAGCATCTCTTGAAGAATTGTTTTCAAGAATTGATAATACTTGTAAAACCAACCAGTTATCTTATGAAGTGTGGTTTGTAGATGACGGAAGTACAGACCTTTCCTGGAGTATTATTGAGAATTTGAAAATTCAGCATCCCCAGATTCACGGGATAAAATTTTCCAGAAATTACGGGAAATCTCAGGCTCTGCATGCTGCTTTTGCAAGGACAAACGGTGACGTTATCATCACAATGGATGCCGATCTTCAGGATTTTCCTGAAGAAATTCCAGAATTGTACAGAATGGTAACTGAAGAAAATTATGATATTGTTTCCGGCTGGAAAAAGAAGCGTTTTGATAATGTAATGACCAAAAATATTCCATCAAAACTTTTCAATGCGGCCGCAAGGAAGGTTTCAGGAGTGTATCTTCATGATTTCAATTGCGGCTTAAAAGCCTATAAAAAACAAGTTGTAAAATCCATTGATGTGTACGGTGATATGCATCGTTATATTCCTGTTTTAGCAGCCAATGCCGGCTTCAGAAGAATTACCGAAAAAGAAGTGCCGCATCAGGCAAGACCCTACGGTACTTCCAAATTCGGAACAGAAAGGTTTATCAGAGGCTTTTTGGATCTGGTAACACTTTGGTTTGTAAGTCGTTTCGGAGGAAGACCCATGCATTTTTTCGGAGCAGTAGGAACTTTAATGTTCATCGTTGGTTTTCTTTCAGCATTTTGGCTGGGAATTTCAAAACTGATTGATGTTGCGAGAGGAATTTACGGTCATTTGATTACCAATAATCCATGGTTTTTTATTGCTTTAACGATGATGTTAATGGGAACTTTGCTTTTTATCGCAGGATTTTTAGGTGAAATGATCATCAGAACCAACAGAGAGCATAAGAATTATAATATTGATGAAGTGATATAGTATGAAAAAACTGCTCTTTACGATAATTTTGATTACCGCCGTTTCCTGCGGAGAAATTTCTCCGAAAGGAAATTTAGATAAAAAAGAAGTGAATGTTGAGGAATTTGTTAATCTTGATTTAGATGGCAAATTCCGCGTATTTTATGCAAGAGGACCGAAAAATTTTGTTGAAATAGAGACATATCCCAATATTGCAGATAATCTGGATGTTGATGTAGATGACATGACACTTTCAATTAAGGAAAGCAGAGATACAAAAGGAGTCGATTTTTATAATGTGACCATTTATTCAAAATATAATTTAGAAAAAGTTTCAATTTCAGATTCTGTAGAAATGAATATTTCAAGCGAAATTAAGACAGATAATTTCAGATTAAATTTAAAAAATTATGCTACTTTTATAGGGTCAATCAACACCAGAAGAGCTGAAATTGACATGAAAAACAAAAGTAGAGCTAATTTTTTGGGCAGAACTGAAAATGCAGTAATTAAGATTTCTGACACCGCAAGTTTGATTGCACCGTATTGGAAAATCGTTAATCTTAACATTGATTCTAAAAACGGAAATTATGCCGAAGTGAATGTAAAAGACTCATTAAAAGGAAATGTGAAAAATACAGCTAAGTTTGTGTATTATAATGATCCGATCAGGGCTTTTAAGGTTGAGAAAACGACAAAAGTTGAAAATAAAAAACTTCAGTAATTGTTTTGATTATTTAAAATCTACGACAATATTGAAGAATAAAATTAAACTATAAAGAACGAAATACAAATATGACAACATTAGAAAAAGCACAACTTTGGTTAGGCGATACATTCGATAAAGAAACGAAAGATGCTGTTCAATTATTAATTGAAGGTAATTCTCCGGATTTGGAAGATTCTTTTTACAGAGAATTAGAATTCGGAACCGGCGGAATGCGTGGAATTATGGGTGTAGGAACAAATCGTTTAAATAAATATACATTAGGACAGGCAACTCAGGGACTTGCCAATTATATGATACAGCAGTTTCCTGATGAGCAGATAAAAGTTGCGATTGCTTATGATGTAAGAAACAACTCAAAAGAATTCGGAAAACTGGTGGCAGATGTTTTAACGGCAAACGGAATTAAAGTTTTGCTTTTCAAAAATCACAGACCGACTCCTGAATTATCTTTCACTGTTCGTGACAGAAACTGTCATGGAGGAATTGTTTTGACGGCATCTCACAATCCACCGGAATACAACGGTTATAAAGTATATTGGAACGACGGAGCGCAGATTGTTCCGCCGCATGATGAAGCCATTATCAATGAAGTATATTCTGTAAAATTTGAAGAAATTAAATTTAACGGAAATGATGATTTAATCGAATGGATCGGAGAGGAGCAGGATGATGTTTATATTGATGCCTGTATCGAAAATTCTTCTTATCAGAATGTTGGTAAAGAAAATTTGAATATCGTTTTCACATCCATTCACGGAACGACCTATACAACAGTTCCAAAAGCTTTGGAAAAAGCAGGTTTTAAGAAAATTGATCTCGTAAAAGAACAGATGATTCCAAGCGGAAATTTCCCGACGGTAGATTCTCCGAATCCTGAAGAACCTGCAGCTTTGGAAATGGCAATGGATTTAGCAAAGATTACCAATGCAGATATTGTTATCGGAACCGATCCGGATGGCGACAGATTAGGAATTGCTGTAAGGAATCTGGAAGGTGAAATTCAGTTATTAAACGGAAATCAGTGTAATACAATTTTGACGTATTATATTTTGGATCAATGGAAAAAGCAGGGTAGAATTACAGGTAAAGAATTTATTGGTTCTACGATTGTAACCTCTGATATTTTCTTTGATATTGCTGAAAAATTCGGTGTTGACTGTAAAGTTGGATTAACGGGTTTCAAATGGATCGGAAAAATGATCCGTGATTTTGAAGGTCAGGAAAAATTCATTTGCGGTGGTGAAGAGAGTTTCGGTTTCATGACAGGAGATTTTGTTCGTGATAAAGATTCTTGCGGAAGTATCATTTTAGCCTGCGAAATTGCAGCTTGGTGCAAAGCCAACGGAAAAACGATGTACGAATATCTGATTGAAATTTATCAGGAAACCGGAATGTATTACGAAGGTTTGATTAACATCGTTAAAAAAGGAAGAGACGGCGCAGAAGAAATTCAGAATATGATGAAGAATTTCCGTGAAAATCCGCCAAAATCATTGGCTGGTTCATTAGTGGAAGAACTAAAAGATTTTAAAGAACAGACCAATTTTGTAGTTTCTGAAAATGAAAAACACGTTATGGATGATATTCCAAAGTCTAATGTATTGATATATTACACACAGGACGGAACAAAAGTTTGCGTAAGACCTTCAGGAACAGAGCCAAAAATTAAATTTTATGTTTCTGTAAAAGAAAGTTTACATTCAAAAGAAGATTTCAAATCTACATTAATATCTTTAGAACAAAAAATAGAAGAAGTAAGAAAAGATCTTCAATTGAATTAAAATAAGGTAGTATAAATAAGGTTTTAGATAAAAAGTTTGCGATCTTTTTCCGTAATCTTCTTATAATTGAAAACTTTGTGTTCTTTGCTGAGTGAAACGCCTTTGCGAACTTAAAAACAATTAGGTGTTAAAAAAGCTTTGCGAACTTTGCGTTAAAATCAACTATAATGATTAATAATTATTTAGCTAAAATCTAATCTTTGCAACCTAAAATATAATATATTAAAAGTAAATAAAAGTGAAAGTTTCAAAATTAGCAGCGAACCTCATTGGTTCTGAAATTGTAAAAATTGGTAATGAAGTAAATGATCTTAAAGCAAAAGGAGCGCAAATTGCGAACCTTACGATTGGAGATCTGAACTCAAATATTTATCCGATTCCTGTAGAATTGAAAGAGGAAATTCAGAAAGCATATCAGAATAATTTAACCAATTATCCGCCTGCAAACGGACTTTTATCTTTACGTACAGAAGTTTCAAAAGATCTGAAAACAAGATGGAATTTAGATTATTCAGCTAATGATATATTAATTACAGCAGGTTCAAGACCGTTGATTTACGCTGTTTATAAAGTAATTGTTGACGAAGGCGATAAGGTAATTTATCCTACACCATCATGGAACAACAATCATTACGCATACCTTACTTCTGCCGATGCAGTTGAAGTAAAAACTACTCAGGAAAATAATTTTTTACCTACTGCTGAAGAATTAAGACCTCACCTAAGCGGAGCTGTGTTATTGGCTCTTTGTTCGCCGCTTAATCCTACAGGAACCATGTTTACAGAAGCTCAGCTAAGAGAAATTTGCGAAATGATTCTGGAAGAAAACAGCAAAAGAGGCGCGGACGAAAAACCTTTATATTTAATGTACGATCAGATTTATTCTAATCTTACTTTTGGTGAAAAACACGTAGATCCCGTTTCACTTTTCCCGGAAATGAAAGAATTTACCATTTATATTGATGGTATTTCAAAATGTCTCGCAGCAACAGGAGTTCGTGTAGGATGGGGATTTGGTCCGTCTCATATTATTGATAAAATGAAAGCTTTGCTTACTCACGTTGGAGCTTGGGCACCAAAACCGGAGCAGGAAGCAACTGCAAAATATTTTCAGAATCCTGAAAATGTAAACGCTTTTATAACAGATTTTAAAAATAAACTTGAAGCGAGCCTGAAAGTTCTTTACAACGGAATTCAGAATTTGAAAACAAAAGGTTTATCGGTAGAAAGTATTGAGCCGATGGGTGCAATGTATCTTACCATAAAACTTGACTATATCGGAAAAGTAAAACCCGACGGAAACAAAATTGAGACATCATCAGATCTTGTATTTTATTTAATCAATGAAGCGGGAGTTGCTTTGGTTCCGTTTTCAGCTTTCGGTGAAGAAAAAACTGAGCCTTGGTTCAGAGCTTCAGTCGGAGGTTTGGCAACTGACGAAATTGAAGCAATGATGCCGAAATTGGAAAATGCTTTAAATAACTTAAAATAATACAAGCAAATTCTCATTGGAGAATTTGAGTTTTAAGAAAAATCACATAAATTGCCGAAGGTTTTTACTTCGGCAATTTTATTTTGTTCAGGCTTTGAAAGGATTTATTTGGGCAGCTTTATCCGCCTTCCACTCCCGCTTTTTTGCCTGCACTTCGTTTCGGCAAAAAGAGCTCCGCTCAAGTCGGGCTGCATGCGATTCGATGATAAAAAACCGATATTAATTTAGAAAAAAGATATTTATATAATGAAAATCATAGCCGTTATTCCTGCACGTTACGAAGCCAGCCGTTTTCCCGGAAAACTTATGCAGTTTCTGGGTGAAAAGACAGTGATTACCACAACCTATCAAAATGTTGTGGAAACCGGACTTTTTGATGAAGTTTTTGTAGCCACAGATTCTGAAATTATTTTTAATGAGATTGAAAATAATGGCGGAAAAGCGGTAATGACCGGTCAACATGAAACAGGAAGCGACCGTATTGCAGAAGCGGTACAAAACATCGACTGTGATATCGTCATTAATGTTCAGGGGGACGAGCCGTTTTTAAAACTGGAACCGTTAAAACAGCTGATTGATGTTTTTAGCCAAGATGAAAATCAGGAAATTTCTTTGGCTTCATTAAAAATAAAACTTTACGAAAAGGAAGAAATCGAAAATCCGAATAACGTGAAGGTAATTACCGATAACAACGGGTTTGCACTGTATTTCAGCCGTTCTGTTATTCCGTTTCACAGAGAAATTTCTTATGATGTTGATTATTTTAAACATATTGGTGTGTATGCTTTCAGAAAACACGCTTTATTACAGTTCTCAAAGCTGGAAATGAAACCTCTGGAAATTTCTGAGAAAATAGAATGCCTCCGTTATCTGGAATACGGAATGAAAATCAAACTGATTAAAACCAATTTTGTTGGAGTAGGAATTGATACACCGGAAGATCTGGAAAAAGCGAGAAAATTAATTTGAAAACGTATGAATTGGATAATTTAAAAATCAGATGTTATGCATCAATTTTCGAATGTATCAATTTAAATTTTCAAATTAAAAAGTCTTATATTTGATTTGAAAAAATTTGATTGAATGAAGAAATTACTTGTAGTATTTGTCCTTATATTCTCACAACTTTCTTTTGCTCAGACTGCTAAAGAAATTATAGACAAGAATATAGAATTATCCGGAGGTTTGACCAATTGGAAACTTTTAAACTCAGTCTTCCTTCAGGGAAAAGTAATTTTAGGCATTAAAGACGAATATCCTATCAAGATTTATCAGCAAAGACCCAATTTAACCAAAACTGTCATTACCATCGGCGGAAAAGATACGGCTATCGAAGGCTATGACGGTACAAAAGGCTATGCGATGAATTATGCAACCAATAAACTTCAGGAATACAAAGAATATACTGCTGAAAGTTTTGATAATGATTTTATCGACTGGGAAAACAAAGGTTTTGAAGCAAAATATTTAGGAAAAGAAAAAATAGGAGAGATCTACTGTCATAAGGTGGAACTGACGAAAAATGTGAATAAAAACTACTATTATTTTGATACAAAGTCGTACATGCTTTTGAAGGAAGTAAAAAAAGATGAAACATTATCATACTCCGATTACAAAAAGGTTGGAAATTTGATGATGCCTTTCCGAATAGAATCTTCAAGTGCCAAAAAAGACGGAGATTATGTAATGCTTCTCAATAAAGTGGAAATCAATAAGGTATTCCCTGAAAATAGTTTTAAGTTTTAATTAAATTAAAAAGTCTATAATGAAAAAGCTTTTCGTAGTAATGGTTTCATTTGCAGTGTTTTGTAACAGCTGCGCACAGAAAAAAAACGATGTTTCTAAAGTAAAAACCCAACAAGTTATGTCAAAGTCAATATACGATTACAAAGTAGATGCATTGGAAGAGGGCAAAACCATTAATTTTGCTGATTTTAAAGGAAAAAAAATCCTGATCGTTAATACCGCATCAGAATGTGGTTACACACCGCAATATGCTGATCTTGAAAAAATTTCTAAAGATTACGCAGAAAAATTGGTTGTTGTAGGTTTTCCTGCCAATAATTTTGGCGGACAGGAGCCGGGATCCAATGTTGAGATTGGTGCGTTCTGTCAGAAAAATTATGGAGTGACATTTCCTCTGGCTTCCAAAGTTTCTGTAAAGGGAGATGATACGGCTCCGATTTTCAAATATCTTTCCGATAAAAACTTAAACGGAGTAAAAGATACCGATATTCAGTGGAATTTCACCAAATTTTTAGTTGACGAAAACGGAAAACTGATTGAAAGTTTCCCAAGTAAAGTGAAACCAACTGACGAGGCGATTACTAAATATTTCAATTAATACTTATTATATTAAAAAGCGGATTTTAATCCGCTTTTTTGCTTTAATGCTTTACCAGAATCTTCTCGGTTGCTTTTTTACTTAAAATCTCAGTTTTTCCTGCGATTTCAACGGTTACCGATTGATCAAAATCTTCAATTTTTACAATTTTTATTTTTGTATTGAGCAGCAGTTTTCTTTCGGTTAAATAATTAAGAAAAGCGTCATCAGATAACGTAACAGAAGTAAATATAACAGTTTCACCTGCTTTGCAGCTGCTTAGTTTCTGTAAATCCTGAGAAATAATATTTCCGTCTTTATCGGGAATAGGTTCTCCGTGAGGATCAAATTTGGGAAAATCTAGAATTTCATCCATTTTATCAAAAAAAACTTTAGAATGCACGTGTTCCAGCTGCTCTGCAATTTCGTGTACATTTTCCCACCCAAAATTCATTTTTTTAACAAGAAACATTTCAGTAAGACGATGTTTTCTTACTACTAATGCGGCTTCGCGCCTTCCTTTCTCGGTAACTCTCAAAGGTTTGTATGTTTCGTAAATAACCCATTTTTTTTCAGCAAACTTCTTCATCATATTGTTAACGCTTGGCATTTTTACGTTGAGAAATTTGCTCAGTTCGTTGATGGTTACTTTTCCCTCATCGTCTACGACATGAAATAATGCCTTCAGGTAATTTTCTTCTGTGAGTGTTGCTTTCAAATGTTAGATACTTGTAACTACAAATCTAACAAAATATTTTTTAAACCTGGTCTTGATTAGCTTTGATTTTATAATTTTGCAGAATGAAATTTTCCTTTAAAAACGATTATTCCGAAGGCTGTCATCCCAGAATTTTGGAAGCTTTGGCAAAATACAATTTTGATCAGCAGCCGGGTTACGGTGAAGATGAATATTCAAAAAAAGCAAAAGAAATAATAAGAACAGAAATCCAAAGTCCGTTATCAGATATTTATTTTATTTCCGGCGGAACTCAGGCAAATCTGATTGTCATTTCGTCTCTTCTAAAGCCTTACCAGTGTGTGATTTCTGCCGCAACAGGACATATTCTGAATAATGAAACAGGAGCGATTGAAGCAACCGGACATAAAATTTTAGGTGTTGAAAAAGCAGACGGGAAGCTTTCTCCATCAGACATTATTCCTGTTTTGGAAGCCCATCAGAATATTCCGCATCAGGTGATGCCGAAGCTGGTTTATATTTCCAATTCCACAGAATTAGGAACTGTTTATTCTAAAAAAGAACTTCAGGAGCTGTCTGTATTCTGTAGAGAAAAAAATCTTTTACTTTTCATGGATGGAGCGCGTCTCGGACAGGCAATTACTTGCGAAAATAACGATCTGGAGCTAAAAGATATTGCTGAGCTTACGGATGTTTTTTATCTGGGCGGAACCAAAAACGGGGCTTTATTTGGGGAAGCAATTATTATTAATTCCACAGAATTGCAGCAGGATTTTGCTTTTAATATTAAACAGAAAGGAGCGTTGCTCGCTAAAGGAAGAGTTTTGGGAATTCAGTTTTTGGAACTGATGACCGAAAATCTGTATTTTGATTTAGCAGAAAAAGCCAATCAGCAGGCGATGAAAATCAAAAATTTCATGAAAGACAGTGGAGTAGAGTTCCTGTCAGAAACGTACACCAATCAGATATTTCCTGTTTTGAATCATCAGCTCATCAATAAACTATCAGAAAATTTTGAATTCTATGTATGGAAAAACATAAATGACAGCTATTCTGCCATTCGTCTCATTACTTCTTGGAACACGTCTGATGAAGCAGTAGAACAGTTTATTGAAGCAGTGAAAAACGAATCAAATAAAAAAATGCAGCCTCAATAAGCTGCATTTTTATCCTCATTTGGGTAATATATTATTTGTCAATAGAACCCAAAACTTTCTGTGCGAAAGAATTAAGCGCATCTTTTTCGCTCATTCCGTTCTGTACATTGGTGTGAACTTCCAAAGCCCCGCAAATATTGGTGATAAGCTCACCTGCCACATTAAGATCTTCTTCTGTTGTACCTCTGAACTCAGAAAAACTTTCTAAAACTTCTAATGTTTTTTCCAGATTTTCCGGAGTCTGATTCTGATAAAACTGTCTTATTATAGGTAACTTCATTATGCTAATTCATTAAATAAATTAATAAGACTTTCTGCCTGATTAGACTGTACCTGATTAACCAGCTCTCCGTTTTTGAAGATGGCAAAGGTTGGTAAATTGTCTACTTTAGCCAATTTTCTGCTTTCAGGAAGTTTTTCTGCATCCACATATAAAAAAGGGATCTTTTCATTTTCAGAAGCCAGTTTTTTAAATTTAGGCTTCATAATTCTGCAGTTTCCGCACCATGTTGCACCGTATTGTACGACTACTTTTTCGTTGTCTTTTACAATATTCTGCAATGTATCTTCTGCCAATTCTGTATACATAAGTTGAATTTTTGAGTAAAATTTAACAATGTAACAATATAACAATGCAACAGTTTACCAATATATTTTGCTGCTACATTATTATTACATTGCTAGATTGCTACATTGTTAGATTAAATTAATTTATTAATTTTTAGCTAAATACTCTGCAGTAGAAGTTCTGTCAGCTTTCATTGCTTCTTTTCCTTCTTCCCAGTTTGCAGGGCAAACTTCACCGTGCTTCTGAACGTGAGTATAAGCGTCGATTAATCTTAAATATTCTTTTACGTTTCTTCCAAGAGGCATATCGTTTACTGATTCGTGGAAGATTTTTCCAGTTTCATCAATTAAATAAGTTGCTCTGTACGTAACATTTGAACCTGTGAAAACTTCTTCACCTTCTTCATTGTATTCAAAATCCTGATCTACAATTCCCAGCATATTTGCCAATTGTCTGTGAGTATCAGCTAATAAAGGATAAGTAACTCCTTCAATTCCTCCATTGTCTTTTGATACGTTTAACCAGGCAAAATGAACTTCGTTAGTATCGCAAGAAGCACCAATCACTTTTGTATTTCTTTTCTCAAATTCAGGTAAAGCTTCCTGAAAAGCATGAAGCTCAGTTGGGCAAACGAAAGTAAAATCTTTCGGATACCAAAATAAAAGTACTTTTTGGTGATTTGAAGCCGCTTCTTCAAAAACATTGATTTTCAAATCATCACCCATTTCACTCATTGCATCAATTGCTACATTTGGGAATTTTTTTCCAACTAAAGACATAATTTTTATTTTTTGATTTATTTTACGGTTGCAAAGATAAAATATTTTCGTCTATCATAAAGTAATTATTGATAAATAAAATCTATAATTATTTAAGCTAAAGAAAAAGACCCAACCATAGGCTGAGTCTCTGTATAAATCTAATTAGGAATTATTTTGTAATATCTCTTCCGATAACCAGTCTTTGAATTTCTGAAGTTCCCTCTCCGATGGTACAAAGCTTGGAGTCTCTGTAATACTTTTCTGCAGGGAAATCTTTTGTATAACCATAACCTCCGAAGATCTGCACGGCATTGTTGGAAATTCTCACGCAGGCTTCTGAAGCATATAATTTTGCCATAGCTCCTTCTTTGGTCATTTTTTGTTTAGCATTTTTTAAAGTTGATGCTCTCTGGATCAGTAGTTCAGCAGCATCAATTTCAGTAGCCATATCAGCTAACATAAAATTAACTGCCTGAAAATCAGCAATTGATTTTCCGAACTGTTTTCTCTCTTTTGCATATTTCAATGCTGCTTTATAAGCACCTTTTGCTATACCTAAACTCAAGGCAGCAATAGATATTCTTCCGCCATCAAGGATTTTCATTGCCTGTTTGAAACCTTCGCCCACTTCACCTAATCTGTGAGTATCAGGAACACGTACATTATCAAAAATAAGTTCAGCAGTTTCTGAAGCTCTCATTCCTAATTTGTTTTCTTTTTTTCCTGAAGTGAAACCAGCCATTCCTTTTTCTAGAACAAATGCGGTAGAATTATTTTTAGCACCTTTTTCACCTGTTCTTGTCATAACAACAGCAATATCTCCTGAGATGGCATGAGTAATAAAATTCTTAGCACCATTGATTACCCACTCATCACCGTCTTTAACGGCAGTTGTAGACATTCCTCCGGAATCTGAACCGGTATTGTGCTCAGTAAGTCCCCATGCTCCGATTACCTTTCCGCTTGCCAGTTGTGGAAGCCATTTATTTCTTTGCTCTTCATTACCAAACTCATATATATGATTAGTACAAAGCGAGTTGTGCGCTGCTACAGAAAGACCGATGGATGGGTCAACCTGAGAAATTTCATCAAGAATCGCAACATACTCGTGATAACCAAGACCAGAACCTCCATATTCTTCAGGAATAACAATTCCCATGAAGCCCATATCGCCCAATTGATGGAAAAGTTCTTTAGGGAAAGTCTGGCTTTCGTCCCATTCCATAATATTAGGTCTGATATTTTTTTCAGCAAAATCTTTTGCTGTTTCTGCTATCATTTTAATGTTGTTAATCGTTTCTGTATTCATATTAGATATAGTTATTTTCCAAAGATACTTAAAATGACGAAATTATAAAGAATTTTATATTGCATATTGATGTATTTTGTTTAAAGAATTGTAAATCAATATTAACGGTATTTTTATTTTAACATAATATTAATGTGTAACTTTGTAAAGTTAAGAGATATAATAGCTATTTTAGCCCTCCAATTTTTACTGATATGCGAAAAACTTTATTTTCTGTACTTTTTTTATCTGCTGTTGTTTCTGCACAGATACCCTCCGGTTACTATGACGGAACGACAGGACTTTCAGGCTATGCTCTGAAATCTAAACTGCATGATATTATTTCATCAAAAAATATTAACTGGCATTACGGAGATCTTACGAACTATTATAATCAGACTGATCTGGATGTTTATTATGATCATACAGCTTCAAATACAACCATTTTACTGGATATTTATTCTGAAATTCCTACAGGACCTGATGCGTATGAATATACAACAGCCAATATTACGGGATCTTCCGGTGCAGAAGGTCTGGGATGGAACAGGGAACACATGATGCCGCAGAGTACTTTTTACAGTAATTATCCCATGTATTCGGATTTGTTTTATGTAATTCCTGCTGATGCCAGAATTAATCAGCTAAGAAGCAATTATCCTTATGGAATGGTAGGTTCTACTATATTTTATACCTTTACCAATTCTTCCAGAATAGGAAATTGTGCCATTTCGGGAGTTGCTTATACAGGAAGGGTTTATGAGCCTATTAACGAATTTAAAGGGGATGTAGCTAGAAGTCTGCTTTATTTTGCAGTAAGATACGAAGGAAAGCTTGGGACTTTTAACTTTAATAACAGTACAAATCCTGCTTCAGATACAAATCCATTAGACGGAACTGAAGAAAGGTCTTTTGATCCGGCTTATGTTGCGATGCTTTTACAGTGGCATCAGCAGGATCCTGTTTCTCAAAGAGAAATCGACAGAAATAATAAGGTATACAATATTCAAAAAAACAGAAATCCATTTATAGATAATCCGTCGTGGGTCAATTTAATTTGGGGACAAACTCCCGATACAGTAGCTCCGCAGGCTGTTTCTAATGTAAGTGTAACTCAAAACAGCGCTTATTTTACTACATTGAGCTGGTCACCAAGTACAAGTTCTGATGTTATCGGGTATAATATTTATCAGAACGGAACATTAATAGGATCTACCAGAGGAACTACATTCAGTGCAGACCATCTTACTCCTTCCACAGCTTATACTTATACTGTGAAAGCGTATGATAACGGGTATCTATTATCTCCGGACAGCAATATGGTTTCGGCAACAACTTTAGCCAGCGATGTATATGCACGCGATTTAATGGTTACAAAATATCTTGAGGGTACTTCTAATAACAAAGGAATCGAAATAACCAATAAAACAGGACATCCGGTAAATCTAAGCGATTACAGACTATCTATACAGTTTCCCAGCGGAAGCAATTATTATTTTCCCGCTCCTTACGAACTGGAAGGAATTGTTCAGAACAATGAAAGCTTTGTGGTGTTGAATCCTGATGCAAACTTTTCATGCTATACCATCAATCAGGCAAAGTTTGTTACTGCTGCTCCGCAGATGACTTACAGCGGAAGTCAGTATGTTGAATTAAGGTATAAATCAAGCACAGTAGATGCAATTGGCATTCTGGGAACCAATAATTCTTCAGTTTTAGGCAATGTTTCTTTGTATAGAAAGTCGACTGTTGGTCAGCCAACAACTTCGTTTAGTATTGCAGAATGGGATGTTTACCCAAGCAATTACTGTCAGAATCTAGGAACTTTGTCTACAGGAGAAATACTTTCCGCCCAGTCTAATGAGTGGAAAATCTACCCAAATCCTGTTGATGATGGTATTTTCGTAAAAGGTAAAAACGTAGAAAAGATTGCTTTTGCACAGATTTTAGATTTATCAGGCAGAATAATTGTTTCCGAAACAAATCCTTTTAAAAACAAGAACAGTATTTCTGTGAAAAATCTTTCAAAGGGAGTTTTTCTTTTAAACTTAGATGGTAAAGTTTACCAGTTGATAAAAAAATAGGTTTTTATCTTGATAAAATTGATTACTAAAACTGTCTCGCTGAGGCAGTTTTTATTTTTTTAAGTGTTTTGATTATTATTTGAAATGTATCAAACTACAAGATTATAATTAATATAATATAAATTCAAAAGGGAATTAAAGGCTGAAAAACCGTAAAAATACGGAGCGCCAATTAACTGAATAAGGTTATTTTTGTATGAGAAAAATTGGTAGTAAAATATTATTAATACTGTAGTCTAAAAACTGATATTATGTAAAATTTATATTAATTTGAATCTATGGTATGTGATATATTAAAAATAATATTATATTTGTAACATATCACCAGTTGATTTTTAAGCTATAACCAAACAAACCAAATTTATATGAAAAACGCTGAAAATTCCGCCTGCTTCAGGCATTATTCACTACACGTGAAATTACTTTAATCTACAATATTTGCTTCAATATAAATTTAATCTACAATCTTGTGGGTGATTTATGATACTTTATTGTTGGAAATGATTTACTACAATATCACTATAAAAAAATAAATGAAGTTGTTGCATATTTTATAAATGCAATGATTTTAAATATTAATCCTTAAAAAAAACAAATAATTATGGACGGAACAATTGGAGAAATCCGACTTTTTGCCGCAAATTTTGCCCCTAAAGACTGGTGGTATTGCGACGGCTCATTATTGGCAATCAGATCAAATACAGCTTTGTTTGCTATTCTGGGAACAACCTATGGCGGAGATGGTAAAACCACTTTTGGATTGCCTAACCTCATGGGAAGATCTGCAGTTGGTGCAGGACAGGGACCCGGATTATCTTATTACAATCTTGGTGCAACCGCAGGTAACAATGCTGTAACACTGAATATGAGTAATCTGCCTGCACATACACATGCGGCTACAGGGAGTGTTGTAATACCGGCATTCTCTGAAGAAGGAGATTCGGGATCACCATCCAACAATGTTTTGGCAGCAAAAGGAGGGATGTACAGCTCACAGGGCAGCGATTCTACAACCAAACCTATTCCTCTTCCTTTGCAGGTAGGTGCTGTAGGAGGAAATGCTCCATTATCGATCAATCAGCCATCGTTGGGAATGAATTATATTATCTGTATGTACGGAGTTTTTCCTCCAAGATCTTAATTCAGAATAAATTAAAAACTTAAAAATTATAATAATCAAACACTTAAATTATGGAAGGATATATAGGAGAAATTCGTCTTTTTGCCGGAAATTTTGCGCCAAGAGGTTGGGCATTTTGTGACGGTAAAGAATATAGTATATCAATGTATGAGGCACCTTTTGTCATTCTGGGAACAACATACGGAGGAAACGGGCAAACCACATTTGCAGTTCCTGATCTTCGCAGCCGTATTGCTGTAGGAACAGGTACCGGAGCTGGTCTTACAAATGTTAGCTTAGGACAGGCAGGAGGTTCAGAATCTACAGTAATGACTACAGCTCAAATGCCTGCGCACAATCATCCTGCAAGTTCAACAATAGGTTTTCCTGCTTATTCAGACAGCGGAGATACAGGTTCTCCATCAGGAACTATACTGGGAGGATTGCAAGGCGCTTATTCTACACAACCTGCGGATACTCACATTGCTCCAGCCACAACTACGGGTTCTTTGTCTGTAGTGGGAAGTAATATGCCTTTTGGAATTATTCAGCCTGTACTGGCAGCCAATTACATTATTTGTCTTGAAGGAATTTTCCCAAGCAGAAATTAATCTAGTAAAATTTTAACCTTAAAAAACTAATCATTATGGACGGAACAATGTCAGAAATCCGAATTTTTGCAGGAGATTTTGCTCCAAAAAACTGGGCACTTTGTCAGGGACAGCTTTTAAATATAAATACGAATCAGGCATTATTTGCATTACTGGGTACTACCTACGGTGGAAACGGAGTAACTACATTTATGTTACCCAATTTTGCAGGTAGAGCACCAATGGGAACAGGAAATGCAGTGGGTATCGAAAGTTATCGGTTGGGAGAAATGTCAGGAAGCGAAAAAGTAACATGTACATTAGCAAATATGCCGACCCACACGCATACTTCAGGTACCGAAACTGTAGCTATCAAAACTTTTTCGGACGGCGGAGATACCGGCTCACCTACCGACAATACCCTTGCATCTTTATCTGGTTTATACTCTACTCAGGCTGCAGATTCAACACTAAGACCAATACCCACTGCATTCAATTTAAGTATTGAAGGCGGAAATCAGCCAATTAGTGTGCAACAGCCATACTTGGGAGTGAATTATATTATTTGCCTATACGGGATTTTCCCATCAAGATCATAATTGATAATCAACAAACCTCTGATAGTTTATCTATTAGAGGTTTTATTTAAAAAAAAATGAAAATAGCTTTACTCTTACCACGATCGGTAATCTATCCTTCAATTTCTTTTGATATTATGGATGGGTTCAAACAGTCGTTAAAAAAACTAGGTTTAGAAGGTTACCACGAAATTGTCTCTTCGGGAATCGGTGTTGCCGCAAAACATGAAGAAATTTATGAACGTTGCGAACAGTTTTTATTGGAAGGTGCAGACGTCGTTATTGGATATATCAATCCTCTGGCGGCAGAATTTGTACATCCGCTTTTCGAATCTTCTGATAAAACATTGCTTGTTTTAGACAGCGGATATCATTTTCCTGCTTTTCAGGGAAAACTTTCGCATACATATTTTATTTCTTTGCAGGGAAGCTTATGTACAAGAGTTATTGTGCAGCAGGCAATTGAGCATGGGTATAAAAACTTTGCATTCACATGTTCGTTTTATGATGCAGGCTATCGTACCTCTTATATCTACTCAAAAGCAGTTGAAGAAAAAGGAGGTACAATAGGATTTAATCATATTACCTCTTTGCGCCGGGCAGATTTCACTTTATCCCCACTTACAGATTATCTTCAGCACGAAAAGGAAACTGCTGTGCTTATATCCTTTTGTGGCGATATGGCAGAAGATTTTTTCAGCAGTAGTAACGAAATCAAAGAAAATCATTCAATTTACGGAGCAGCATTTACCTCAGAAGAACTATGGCTGAAAAAAATAGCTTATCCGGGAAGAGACTGGAATTCGGCAGTTCCGTGGTCACAAAATCTGAAGATTCCTCAAAATGAGATTTTTGTTGAAATACTGAATAAAAATAAAGAAGGGAAAGCCAATCTCTTCTCATTGTTGGGTTGGGAAGCTGCACTTTTTATTGGGATGGAAAATGTTGAATTTGACAATATCTCAATCGATTCGCCTCGTGGAAAAGTATTTATGAATCCGGAAAACAGATTCACAGAAGCTCCTGTTTACTATGCAACCGTAACGAAGGATGAGGTTACAGGAAACTGTATTCTTGAAAACGTACGTATGGCTTCAGCTACGGAAGAAGAACGAGAAAGTCTGAAAATCAATATAGAAGCTATGCAGAATGTTGAGGCAAATACATGGCTTAATGCTTATGCTTGTTTGGAATCATGAATTTAAAATCTAAAATAGCGGTATTATGTAATAATCGGATGGCAATTCCTGCTTTGCAGTCTCTGCATTCATCAGGACAGCTTTATGGTATTGGTGTACCGGAAGGAAATACAGACGTTATTGATTTCTGTATGATGCTTTCACGACAATCTGGTATTCCGTTAATCATCATGAAGAAAGAAAAATTTTCTCTTCAGATAACTGAATTAATTGAAAATGCAAATCCCGAATACGTTTTTACCATGACTTTTCCCTGGAAGATTTCAGGTGAAATATTGAAAAAATACCCGGCTATATTCTATAATTTCCATTATGGTCTTTTACCGGAAATGCGTGGTGCAGATCCTGTATTTCAATCATTAAGAAGTCAGGCTAAAGAAACTGGGATCACTGTTCATGCAATAGAAGAACAAATTGACCGAGGTGCTATTATACTTAAAAAAACCTTGCGGATAAGCTCAAATATGACCCATGGTATTTTATGTACTAATTTATCATGGTTAGGAGCTAATCTTCTTATTGAACTTTTGCCCCTGTTAAAAAATGGTTTTCAGGGAACTGAACAGGAATATTTAAAAGCAAAATATTATAAAAAACCACAGGCGGAAGATGTATGTATATCATGGCAGAAGTCTGATGCTCAAACTATTGAAGCTCTTTCCAGAGCGTGTAATCCTTGGAATAAAGGTGCTTATACTCAATGGAATGGTTGGAATATAAGAGTAGTTGAAGCTACTGTTGTTGAGAAAATAAATGATCTGCCTAATCCTCCGGGAACTATTCTTTCACTCAGTGAAGAAAGCGGTTTAATCGTAAAATGCAGTAATGAAACTCAGCTTCGCCTGGATATTATATATACAGATGAAGGTTTTATGAGTGGTCATAAATTAAGTGCATTTGGCTTAAAAAAAGGCAGTCAGTTGATCAATTTGTAATCGAAAATGTTAAATATGAAAAATTTCTATCTAAAAATTAAAGAACGAACCAGCTTCATCATGTTAGTAGGTTCGTTATTATTTGCCTCCGGAGCTTATGCGCAGACAACTCTTGCGCCGGGAGATATCGCCTTCACGGCGTACGATTCTACTCCGTTAGCAGGTGCAGGAGATCGCTTTTCATTTGTTTTGCTCACCAATATTTCGAGCGGAACAAAGATAAGTTTCACAGATCGGGGCTATAACGGTTCCGGATGGCAGGCTGCAGCGAGTACAGAATCTTCCATTACCTGGACGAGCGGCACTGCGTTGCCGGTAGGAACCGAGGTGTTTATTGTTGGGCTTGTAGCTTCTACCTACAACCCTGCTTCATCTACATCAACGGTTAACGGTACTGTTGCTCTTACCGAAGGGACTTCTACAAACGGACTTTCTTTATCTAATGTGGGAGACCAGATTATAGCATTTCAGGGAGGAAACGGCAGTATAACAGGATCTGGAGCGTACTCTATTGCAGGAATTAACTATTTTTACACTGCAGGTTCAACTTCTGCGGGGTGGAACATCGGAGCATCTGCAGGACCTAATGCTTCGTTAATGCCTCCAGGTCTTACTGGTGGAACCAGTGCGTTTTATACGGGAGCTGTTACGGGAACTACACTTGCACAGTCAGGGAAATTCGATTGTTCCGGAACACCGACTACAACAGCGGCAAATGTTCGTACAACAGTGATGACTCTTGCGAACTGGTCCCTTAGTACAGCTTCTGTTGGTCAATATTCAGGATGTACATTTCTGGCGAGTAATCCTGTAATTACGGCAAGTCCGGCAAACAGAACTATATGTGCAGGAGGCACCACTACCTTTACGGTTGCTGCTTCGGGAGCTACTTCTTATCAGTGGTATCAGAATTCTGGGAGTGGATTTATTGCTTTGACTAATACTGCTCCTTATTCAGGAGTTACAACCAATACTTTAACAATCACAGGGGCTACTTCAGCAATGAACGGCTATCAGTACCGTGCGGTGGCAATTGGTTCAGGCTCTGCTACTTCTACTGCTGCTACATTAACTGTTGTAAGCATAAGTACCACAGGAAGCAAAACTGATGTATCCTGTAACGGTGGATCCAATGGTGTTGCTACGGTAGTACCATCAGGTGGTGTTGCGCCATATACATATTCTTGGGCACCTTTCGGTGGCACGGCTGCAACGGCTACAGGTTTGTCTGCCGGCACCTATACTGTAACGGTTACAGATAATTTGGGATGTCAGACCACAAGAACATTTACGATTAATCAACCTGCAACAATAGTTTCAGGAACTACGGTTGTTACGAATGTAGCATGTAATGGTTCTTCAAACGGTTCTATCAATTTAACACCGACAGGTGGAACTGCACCATATACTTTCAACTGGGGTGGTGGAATCACGACTGAAGACAGAACAGGACTTTCAGCAGGAACATACACAGTAACCATCACAGATGCAAACGGATGTACCGGAACTGTTAATGCAACAGTAACGCAA
>WPCJ01126697.1_pt1 | contig 94340 bp, 91 predicted proteins | sample 5399831 | NCBI WGS metagenome assembly WPCJ01 (sample SAMN12869470, study PRJNA574797) | sludge metagenome | isolation source: wastewater treatment of pH10 | place: China:Beijing | collected 2019-05-20
GAATAACCTGCAGATAACCTATGCCAGCCAGTTCAAGAGCTTTCCAGCGCTTCTCACCCGCTAACATGTCAGCAGTTTGGAACCGGGCTGTAATCGTTGAGTCTTGTTCGTCTTTGAAAGACACATCAAGGGAGATTTTTCCAATCACCTTCTCAACATAATCTTCTAAAAGATTGAGACCATTCTTACCGTTTATCTCTCGACCTTTAAGGAGCAGAAGAACGTTCCTCAGGACAGTGTTCGCATCACCACCTGCAGCGAGGCGATGCACAATCGCTTGACTCCGTTTTTCTTCGCTGAGCGGAATTCCTGCGAGTCCAGGGATGTAAGCACTAAACTCTCTGCTTTGGTCGCGCAACCGGGCAACAAAGCTGTTGTTGCTGGGTATATGTACTAACAAACCCTCGTTACGAGCTGACTTTATCCATAGCTTTGCCGTTACGTCGCTACCATCGTCCAAGTTCGCCGCTACCACCATGTCTAGCTGGGGCGAGCCAGTTTTATTTCCGTACTCAGCCGCATTTCCTGCATTTTTATAATCAGGAGACGGCATGTAGTTCGCATTCTTTTCAGATAGAGTTACTGCTTAGACCGAGCGGATACACTGGGATGACGTCCAGACTGAAACATCCAATGCATTGATTGAAGTACGGAACTTTTACCGGATCCGTTCGCGCCCACAATAACGTTGAAGTCAGATAGCTCTAACTTAGCGTTCGCAATAGCCTTAAAATTGCTGATTTCAACCGATGATATTCGCATTTCTTTTCCCCCAAGAGAGGAAAATATTAAATAATTATTTGATTCCAATCAACAATAAGGTGTTAGGCGATGTCCATTTCTAAAACATAATTTCTATGTCTTCCAATACAATCTTCAGATCTTTCGGACATTCTTAAGTTCCGAATTTTTCTCATATGGCAAAATTCACCTTTTGCCATATGTGAGACTGGGAAAGATCAGCAAACTTATCTGAACGCGAATATAGATTCCTTTTTTGAAATTCGATCTTCAGTAAGACTCATCAAGAAGACAATTAACCCAGAACTCCGAGACGCTTGCGCTGTTTGGAAGACCAACGATGTGCACTATGGAAGTTGCGATATCTTCCGGGCAGGTTAGTTCATCGGACTTCAGTGCAAGGGCATTACCCATGTCGGTCGCCACCAGTCCCGGACAAATTGCAGTCGAACGCACCCCGTGTTCAAAACCTGCATGGCGTATCGCATGGGACAAGCCGAGTGCGGCAAATTTAGAAACCGAGTATGCACCGGAAGCAGCCGACTTCACACGCTTGCCCGACAGGGAAGAAATGATAATAACTCTTCCCGTTCCTGTTTTAACCAGTTCACTCCAGCAAGCTTTAACGAGCCGTCGCGGCGCACTGACATTCACGTCTATCAGAGCAGAAAAATCCTCATCGCTCGCCTCAACGACGGATGTCCGTATCATAATTCCGGCATTTGCTACGACCGCATCTATCCGTCCAAAGCGCTCAACTACGGCCTTGGCCCATAAATCTGCAATTTCCGGATCACTGGCATCATAGGTGTGAATGTGCGTTGCGGTCTCATTAGCCCAGTGGGGCATCTCAGGATTTCTCATACCAAGTGACACATTCCAGCCAGCCGCCAGAAACGCCTTTGCCGTTGCTGCACCGATGCCGCGATTGGCTCCGGAAATCAAAACCGTTCGTTTCTTTTCCATGTCGTACTTTCCTTGATCTCAAGCATGAGGGGGAAGAACCGCGCCTTCCTTGCGGGCGGCACGCGTGTCGCTAAACCGGAAATAGCGCAACTGCATCTGGGGAGCGAAGGACATATAAAACGGTGCCCGATGCAGCGGCTCAAGCTTCAATGACAACTCGCGATCCGGCTTACCCAGGGCCCATTCGGACAGAATGCCGCCAAGCATTGAGCCCGTCGGCACGCCGCGTCCTGACAGCCCGGTGCAGGCGACAACGCCCGGCGCAAGATCGTAAAGGCGCGGAACCGTTCGCTGCTGCATATCGAGCTCACCGAACCAGAAATATTCCCAGCGAATTGGCTCTTTGATTTGCGGATGCAGAAACTTGAGGCGGTCGGTCATGACCTGACGGGTATAGACAGGATCGACACCGCGCTTCCCCATCGGAAACATCGAAGCAACAATGCGCCCTTCTCGGTTGTATTTGTAAACATAAATATCGCCGCGCCCATCGTGCATGGTCGTGTTATTCGGCAGAACCTGCCTGCGTGTTTCGGGCTCAAGTGGCTGCGTGGCTGCCACAAAGACCTTCATGATCCGAAAACTGCGGTCTAGGTTTTTCCACCCGCCCACAGTATAGGCACCGGTTGCGAAAATGACCTTATCGGCCATCACGGACCCACTACCAGTTTTGACCTCCCACTTGCCATTCTTCCGACTGACGTCCCCAACAGCGGAACTAGTATAAATGCGACCGCCCTCCTGTAGCACCGCTCTCGCCAACCCCCTCGCATAAGATAGCGGATTCATGTGCCCGCCCTCTGCGTGGTACCAGCCACCATAAAATCTCTGGCTGCCCGTCATAGCCCCGATCTCATCTTTGCCCAGCACTCGGCACTGGGCGCCGACTTCAGAATAGATTTGATTTTTATATTCTATTCCCGCAATTGCACCGGGCCGCAACGCCCCCATGATGTAGCCATTCTGAACCCACTCACAATCGATGTTATAGCGCGATATCATATATTTAACCCGATCGTTGGCACGGGTTTGCCGCTCTATCAAACGCTCAGCCCAAGGTTCACCGAGCATCTTACGAAGCTTGGGAAGACTGTAGTAACTGAAGGTCGGTGTACAGTGACCTGCATTCCGTCCCGATCCACCAAAGCCAGCCTCTTGTGCCTCAAGTAAAACAACACTCATACCTTCGCGCGCTAGCTCCAGCGCTGTTGTTAAACCTGTGAAGCCAGCACCGACAATACAAACATCGGCTTGAATTTGCTCTTGTAAGCGTTGTGTTATTGGAGCGCTTGCCGCTGTAGCGAACCAAAGTGTGGTATCAAATGACGAGAATTTACCCATTGCGTTTCCCATCCGGCGTGCACCGGCCTTTCAAGAACCTGCTTCGGCAGATCCGATGATTATTGGTTATTTCCAGCGACCCCTCGTCGCGATTTTTAGCCTTACATTCCGCCGCAAGACCGACATGGTCTGGCCAGCAACGGCACTTCCGAATTTATGTGCTCGCTCCACTCTTAAAAAAATAGTTGTGTTTGTCCATTATAATAGTTGCATTTATCCACTAAATGTAATTAGCTGGTGGAAACTGAATGGAACATCTATAGAAAAATCTAATAGAATTGGGGAATTGAGTGGCAAAAAAGGCTATCTCAAAAGGAGATATCGCGCCTCCAACCGAAATAGATCACGTTGATATCGATGTTCTGGAGAATACTCTGAGCTTCTATATTCGCGTTATAGATTCTTCTGTTTCTCGTGACCTTGACGAACGTCTTGAAAAACTAGAAGTAGCGAAAGGAAAAGGGAAAATAACAGCCCTTTTTCTTATAGACAGTCATCCCGGCATTCGCCCCTCTGTCGTAGCTGAACTTGCGATGAAAGATCGTTCCGCTATGGGGCGCATTCTTGATCATTTCGAAAAGCAGGGTTTGATCGAGCGAAGAACATCGCAAGAAGACAGCCGTGCACAAGAACTTTACGCGACTGAAAAAGGCGCCGCGCTTGCGCAAAAAGTGCGCACCATCGTTACACAGCAGTCGGAAGATTTCTTCAAGATCATTCCCGAAAACGAGCAGAAGATCCTAATGGACATCCTCAAGCGCGCCTACATTCGGCTGCGCGAGAATTGGAAATGACAGCACTTTAACGCACTCGAACGACGAACCGACGCCCGTGCATGGAAAGAAGCACATTGGCCACGTTCTATTTGACAGCCCACATAAGAGAGTTTTCAGATGCCGGGACCCTTTGTTGTTCCATTTCATGGAGATACCGAACTTCCTTCGGAAGTCGATGTCGTTGTCATCGGCGGTGGGATTATAGGTGCTTCCACCGCGCTCGAACTTGTCGACAGTGGACTGCGCGTCGCACTTTGTGAAAAGGGTGGCATCGGTCACGAACAATCAAGTCGCAACTGGGGGTGGGTGCGCATATCGCGCCGTGATCCGCGGGAAGTGCCACTGATGGCAGAGGCGATCCGCATCTGGCAAACGCTCGATAAACGTATCCAACGCGACACCGGTTACAAGCGCGCCGGTATCATTTTTACCTGTGCAACCGATCAGGATTACGCCCAGCATGAACGCTGGAATGAGAATCTGCAGGGCTATCAACTTGAATCGCGCATGATCTCACACCAGGAATTCGACAGGATGTTCCCCGGCTCGAAGCTTTCCATCAAAGGCGCGCTCTTTACGGCAGCCGATGGTCGAGCTGAACCGCAAAGGGCAGCGCCCGCGATAGCGGAAGCTGCACGTGATCGCGGTGCCCACGTCATGACCGAATGCGCCGTGCGAGGAATTGACACCGCCGGTGGCAAAATCTGCGGCGTTGTTACTGAACGCGGCTACATCAAGTGTCAGGCCGTTGTTCTTGCCGGCGGCGCTTGGTCCAATCTTTTCCTTGGCAACAAAGGCATCAGCCTGCCGCAGCTCAAAGTCATGAATTCGGTCCTGCGCACCAAGCCGATCGAAGGTGGACCCGAGCAAGCCATCTGGTCCAGCCACTTTGCGTTACGCAAACGCCAGGACGGAGGCTACACTATTGCTTCGGGCCATGAAAACGTCGTTCCAATCGTGCCAAAATCCTTTCGATACGCTTTGGATTTTCTCCCGGCACTCAAGAAGGAATGGCGCTCGCTCAATCTTCGCCTCGGTTACCGGTTCCTCGACGAGGCGCGGCTCCCCAACAAATGGGCTTTGGATGAGCCAAGTCCGTTCGAATACAATCGCGTGCTTGATCCAAAACCCAACCAGCGCCTTTCCGACAATGCGCTGTCCCACGTCAAAAAGGCATTCCCGGCATTCGAAAAGGCCGAGATCGCCCAACGCTGGGCCGGATATATGGACGTCACGCCCGACGCTGTACCTGTCATTTCTCCGCTGGAACAGATTCCGGGCTTCTTCATCGCAACCGGATTTTCGGGTCACGGCTTCGGTATTGGACCCGCGGCAGGAAAACTGATGGCCGACATGGTGCTCGGTCGTCCTCATCTGGTCGATGCCAAAGACTTCCGCTTCAGCCGGTTCTCGGACGGTTCGAGGATCGAACTCATCAGTGGATTTTGAGTGTGAATGCCGACCGTTGGGCAGGGACGGTCAAGTGAAAACCATGCCGAAACCGCCAGAATAACGGCAGAACGGCAAAACAAGGGGAAATTAAATGTCAGAAAACAATAACAGTTTTACCCAGCCGACCCGGCGCCAAACACTGATGATGCTGGGTGCAGCGGGACTGGCGACAGTTGCGACCCCCGGCCTCTTTGGCAGCAAAGCGCTGGCGCAAGAAGCCCGAAAAGGACAGGTAGTCGTCGGGTTTTCTCAAGAGCCAACGGTCTTCAATCCACATCTTCTTCATGTGGAAGTAGATGAAGGTGTGCATTTTGCAGTCTTTGACGCTCTCTTCGACGTGGACGCCGAGGGCAAATTCTACCCGCTTCTGGCGAAGGAAGTTCCGACCGTTGAAAACGGCGGCATTTCAGCTGATGGCCTGAACTGGAAAGTCACGCTTCGTAATGATGTCAAATGGCACGATGGCAAGCCTTTTACTGCAGAAGATGTGAAGTTCACCCTCGAACTTTTGACGGATAAGGATTTCCGCAGTTGGCGCCGTACCGGACACGAACTGATCCGTGATCTTACCGTTGTATCGCCAACCGAAATTACCTGGCGCATGGAAAAGCCTCTCGCGCCCTATGCAGCAATTCTGGCATCGACCTTCATCGTTCCCAAGCATGCGTTTGACGGGGTCGCGGACAAGAACACCGCTCCATTTAACAACGCGCCCATCGGCACGGGCGCATTCAAATGGAAAAACCGCGTTGCTGGCGACAATATCGAACTGGAAGCCAATGCCGACTATTTTGGTGATGGTCCATATTTGGAACGAGTCATCATCAAGTACATTCCCGACCTGACCGTTCTGTATACGCAGTTCAAGACCGGTGATATCGACGTTGCAGGATTACAGTGGATCACACCCGATCATTATGCAGAAGCAAAAGATCTGCCGGGTAAAAATGTCGAAATATTCGGAACAGCTGTCATCGAGTCGCTGACCCTCAACATGGACCGGCCATTTTTTAAAGATGCCGCCGTTCGCGAGGCCATGTATTTCGCCCTCGACAAGGCATCCATCATCGATGCGCTTTATTACGGCTTGCCGCAGGTCACCGAGTCCTACATGCCCAAGGAATCCTATTACTACAATGGCAATCTCCCCGCGCATGAATACAATATAGACAAAGCCAAGGAATTGCTCGACCAAGCCGGTTGGAAGCCAGGTGCGGACGGTATCCGCGAAAAAGACGGAGTACGCTTGGCATTCAGCAATTCGACCACATCCGGCAATCATCTCCGTGAGCAGGCTCAGCAGTTCATTCAGCAATCGTTCCGGGAAATCGGCATTGATATGAGCATCAGCAATCTGCCCCCAGCTGTCATGTGGGGCGAGTACTGGATGATGTCGAAATTCGATTCCGTGCTGGTGGGACTAACACCACTAACCGGGCCAGATCCGGACTGCTCCGACTTTTTCCGATCCACAGCCTCGCCAGCAAAAGGCGGTACGGGTCAGAACACCTGGGTCTATTCCAACAGCGAAGTTGACGCCTTGCTCGATAAAGGCGGGCAACTGTTTGTCCCGGAAGAGCGGCGTGCGGTCTATCTCAAGATCCAGGAACTGATCCGCAAGGACCTCCCGATGCTGCCGATGTTCCAATATGCAACCGTTCGCGGACGTAAAGCTGGCATGGAAGGTTTCCAGGGCAACATCAATAATCGCATTGACACATGGAACATCCGCAGCTGGCGCTGGGCCTAATCCTTTTCACCGCGCCTTCATTGCTTCGGAGCATGAGCACAACGTTTGTTCATGCTCCGGCGAGAATAACACCAAGCGACCCGGCCCGCCCCCGCGACCTATTAGTCGACGTGCCGGATAATTCGCCCGCTTCCGGCGGAGGTATCTATGTTTTTTTATACTCTACGACGACTCTGGCAGAGCTTGATACTGCTCGTCATCGTTTCTGTGATCGGCTTTATGGTGCTTAATCTCGCACCCGGTGGTCCCCTGTCACAATACACACTGACGCCCGGCATGACCAAGGAAGCTCTGGACAGAATTGCAGAACAGATGGGACTAAACCGCCCTCTTCCCGTTCAGTACCTAGACTGGCTGTGGAGACTTTTGCAGGGTGATTGGGGCAGTTCTTATCGCGATGGCCGCCCCGTGCTTCAGATCATAACCGAGCACCTTTGGGCAACCTTGCTGCTGATGGGTGGCTCGACACTTCTCTCCATTCTGATTGGAACATGGCTGGGCGTTCACACGGCACTCAAACGCGGCTCGGTCTTCGACTACATCGCAACCATTGCGGCGATGATTGCCCTGTCGATTCCGACTTTCTGGTTCGGTCTTGTGGCGATTTATATTTTTTCGCTGAAACTGCAATGGTTGCCGGCCGGCAACATGTTCACTATCGGTGACGGATCGTTTCTTGACTACGTCAAGCATCTGATCTTGCCCAGTTTGGTATTGGCACTCGTCAATGTGGCGATTTGGAGCCGCTATATGCGCAGCGCCACACTAGATGTCATCCACCAGGACTTCATTCGTACCGCGAAAGCCAAGGGCCTGACGTCCCGACGCATCCTGATCAAACATGTACTCGGCAATGCCATGGTTCCCATGATCACCCTTGCTGGTGTTCAATTGCCGACCATTTTGGGTGGCGCACTGGTTACCGAAACCGTGTTCACATGGCCGGGTATGGGGCGTCTATTCCTCGATAGCCTTGGATACAACGACTACCCGGTCGTGATGGGCTTGCTGATGTTTTCAGCCGTTCTCGTTCTCATCGGCAACTTCGTCGCCGATCTGCTTGTGGCCTTTGTCGACCCGCGCGTCAGACTGGATTGAGGGAACACAATGAACACATCAGTACAAGCCATTCCCAATCTCGATCATCCTCGCTGGTGGAAAAGCCGCGTGGTTCGGCGCTTTATGAAGAACAGATTGGCTCTCGTGGGCCTTGGCATGATCTTACTGCTCACGCTTGCCTGTATCATCGGGCCTTATCTGTTACCGTTCGACGAACTCTACATTGACTTGAGAGCGCGCTTCGCCCCGCCCGGTACAGGTGCACATATTTTCGGAACAGACCCTCTCGGGCGCGATATAGCCGCAAGACTATTTCAGGCGGGACGAATATCGTTACTGGTCGGCTTTTCGGCAATGGTACTCTCAACCTGTATCGGAGCCGTGGTCGGCGTCGTTTCGGGCTATTATGGACGGTTTTTGGGAACGGCATTAATGCGCGTCGTCGATGCCTTCCTGTCCTTCCCTTCCATATTTCTACTACTGGCTCTCGCTGCGTTCATCAAACCGAGCCCACTGATGATCACCGTCATCATTGCAGTAACCAGCTGGATGGAAGTTGCACGTATCGTTGAAGCAGAAACGCGCTCCCTGCGTGATCGCGACTTCATCCTCGCGGCCAAAATGCTGGGGCTGCGTGGACGCTGGATCATGTTTCGGGAAATTCTGCCCAATATCGTCGGGCCGATCATCGTAGCCGCAACACTTACCATTGCGCGGGCCATCCTTCTGGAAGCCTATATTAGCTTTCTTGGTTATGGCATTCAGCCGCCCCTTCCAAGCTGGGGCAACATGCTCAATGGCGCACAGCAATACCTTACCTCGGCGCCATGGCTCGCAATCGTGCCGGGTGTAGCCATCACTGTCGCCGTTGCCGGTTTCAACTTTGTCGGCGACGGGCTGCGAGACGCATTGGATGCGCGTTCGGACCAGGGCTGAGACACCTTCAATCACCAATCAACCAAAGGACTGGATTCATGAGCCTTACAATCTACCACACCGCCGATGACATCGATTTCAAACCGAGCCGCCCTGCGGAAGGTCGCGATAGCGGTTCCGATGCGCGTATGATTTGGGAAGACGATATCGAAAACGGCGCCAAGGTCGCCGTATGGAAGGCCGAACCCGGCCTTTACGCCTATCCGGCGCGTGATCTTGATGAAACTTTCGTCATCATCGAAGGCGAAGCCATGTGCAGCCTCGACGGTTCTGAACCGGTCAAGGTTTCAAAAGGCTCAATCGTGCGTATCGCGAAAGGTGTGGCCATAACGCTCGACGTACTCACTCCTCTGCGCAAGGTGGCAACCGTTGTTCCCAAGCCCTGACCTGTGAGTTTTAAGTCCCGGCAGGCATGCAAAGGTCTACCGGGACTCAAAGCAATGTCGCTTACAAAAACGGCCAGGCAAAAAGCTAATCATCTGGAGGAGTTCAATCATGGCATCCAAACGATCTGTTTCCGCAAATTTTTCCTCGCAGCCCCTCGACTATCAAAACTATGTCGATGGTGCCTTTACTGGCAAGGCCGACAATTACATCGATGTGTTCAATCCCGCGACGAGCGACCTGCTGGGGCGCGTTCCAGATGCATCGGAAGCTGATGTCGATCACGCCGTCAAAGCGGCCCGAAAGGCGCTGACCTCCTGGGAGAAACGTCCCGCTATCGAACGCGCTCAATACCTGCGCGAGATTTCGGCGAAAATTCGGGAACATCGCATCGAGCTTGCAGATGTCATCATCAAGGAACAAGGCAAGACGGCCGGCCTCGCCCAGGTCGAAGTTGACTTTACCGCCGACTATATCGACTATATGGCAGAGTGGGCACGCCGTCTCGAAGGCGAAATCCTGACCAGTGATCGCCCGAACGAGACAATGCTATTGCTGCGCAAGCCAATCGGCGTGGTTGCGGGAATCTTGCCCTGGAACTTCCCGTTCTTCCTCATCGCGCGCAAACTGGCTCCCGCACTCATTACGGGAAATACGATTGTCATCAAGCCCAGCGAAGAAACGCCCATCAACGCGTTCATCTTTGCGCAGCTCGTGGCCGAAACCGATCTGCCCGCGGGTGTGTTTAACTTGGTGGGCGGTCGCGGCGCATCCTCGGGCGAAGCGCTCGTCAATCACCCGGACGTGGATCTGATCACCTTTACCGGCAGCGTTGCGACTGGTTCGCACATCATGCAGGCCGCAGGAAAAAATCTGACACGCGTTAATCTCGAACTGGGTGGCAAAGCACCGGCGATTGTTTTGGCCGATGCCAATCTCGATCTTGCCGCCAAAGCCATCTACGATTCCCGTGTCATCAATACCGGACAGGTTTGCAACTGTGCCGAGCGGGTCTATGTGGAGCGTTCGGTGCACGACGCGCTGGTGGAAAAGCTCAAAGCTCTCTTTGAAGCCACCCGATATGGCGACCCATCACAAGAAACCGACCTAGAGATGGGCCCCCTGATCAATCAGGCCGGTCTCGACAAGGTTTCCCGAGCCGTCGAAACAGCGGTAGCTGATGGCGCAAAAATTGTCACTGGCGGCAAGATTGCAGACCGCCCGTCGGGCTTCCATTACGAACCGACACTGATCGTTAACGCACAGTCCCACATGGACATCATGCGAAAAGAAACGTTTGGCCCCGTGCTGCCAATCCAGATCGTCGATAGCCTCGATGAAGCAATCGCGCTTGCCAATGATTCTGACTATGGCCTGACTTCGTCCATCTATACATCCAATCTCAATGCCGCGATGAAGGCCAGCCGTGAACTCAAATTCGGTGAAACTTATATCAATCGCGAAAACTTTGAAGCGATGCAGGGCTTTCACGCAGGTCGCCGCAAGTCCGGCATTGGTGGCGCCGACGGCAAGCATGGGCTGTATGAATTCACCGAAACGCATGTGGTCTATATTCAGGGCTGACAGCATTCACGACGCGAGGGCCGCAGATTTTGCGGCTCTCTCCAGGATGCAAAGCATCCCAACAAAATGCGGCTTCCAAGCCCCTCGCACTACAATTGATTTTCGGGAACGACGATGATGCAGAGCACAGTTTCAGCCACGGACAACAGCAAGTGGGTCAATGCTATTTTATCAGTACGTAACTTGAGCATTGGGTTGCCCAGGGGCATGGACAGACAATTCGCAGTCCGCAATGTTTCCTTCGAGCTCCGGGCTGGTGAAATCCTATGCATCATTGGTGAATCCGGTTCTGGTAAGTCAGTCACCGCAAATACGATCATGGGGCTGTTACCATCCACCATGCAAATCTCAGGAGGCGAAATCGACTTCAAGGGCTCGGACCTCCTCAAGATGCCTGAGCGCCAGCGCAGGCTGTTGCGTGGAAAATCCGTATCGATCATATTTCAGGATCCTTTGTCGTCCCTCAACCCATTGATGACTATTCGCGACCAGATCGAGGAGGTTCTCGTCGCTCATGACTATGGTGACGCTGAGAAACGCAAGGCCAAAATTGTGGAACTTCTGACCGAAGTTGGACTGCCCGAACCGGAAGTCATTCAACATCAATATCCATTCCGACTGTCAGGAGGACAGCGTCAGCGTGTCATGATCGCAATGGCTTTGGCGCTCGACCCCGATGTCCTGATCGCTGACGAACCCACGACAGCACTTGATGTTACGACGCAAGCGCAGATTTTGGACCTCATACGCAAGATTCAAAAACGTAAAGGCATGAGTGTCATGTTTATCACGCACGATTTCGGCGTGGTTTCTGAAATCGCCGACAGCGTGATCGTGATGGAAAAGGGCAATCTGGTTGAACAAGGTTCTGCCACGGACGTGCTCGTGAACCCGCAGCACCCTTACACCCAGCGTCTCATCGCAGCCGTTCCTCATATGCGCGAAGACGATAGAACAGCCGCCGAACAATCAGATATTATACTTGAAGCATCCAAACTGACGAAGACCTATCACGTTGGTTCAGGCATGTTTGGCCGAAAGCGTGTCGTCCCGGCACTTCAGGAAGTAAGTTTCACTTTAAAGCGGGGACAAACTCTGGGTGTCGTTGGCGAAAGCGGCTCAGGAAAAAGCTCTCTCGGTAGGGTTCTCATGAAACTGACGGACGTCGATTCCGGCAACATTTTCTTCGAGGAGAAAGATATTGCTCCACTATCGGAAGCGGAGTTTCGTCCGCTTCGCCCCCGCATCCAAATGGTATTTCAAGACCCCTTCGCTTCCCTCAATCCGCGTCATACGATCGGTATGTCCCTGACGGTGGGTCCGATCGCCCATGGGCAAGAACCCAAAGAGGTTCGCAAGCGTGCACTGGAAACACTCGAACTGGTCGGTCTTGATCGCGGCGCCATGGAACGATTTCCGCACGAGTTTTCAGGCGGGCAGAGACAACGCGTCGGCATTGCACGCGCCCTTATGCTAGACCCCGAAATTCTGATTGCCGACGAAGCGGTTTCTGCCCTCGATGTCTCGATACAGGCCCAGATTCTTGAATTATTGCAAAAAGTGCAGAAGGACCGTGACCTTGCGATTATCTTCATCACGCACGACTTGCGGGTTGCCAGCCAAATTTGCGATGATGTTTTAGTCATGCATCGCGGTTCAGTCGTGGAATCTGGTCCGCCGAGCCGAATTTTCGGTAATCCGGCTAATACCTACACTCGCAGTCTGGTTGCTGCGATTCCTGGACTTCACTAAGTCAGACGCCGGCCGGGTGCTGCACTTGATAGCACCCCGCCATTTGCCCGCAGTTCGATAATATAGCCTTATAGTGTTTTAGCCCCAGTCATGATGGCGACTGCATCAGACATGGAAATCTCTGATGGTTTCACGACAGCCGCGCGCTTTCCAAGCCGCTGAATATGAATACGGTCGGCAACTTCAAAAACATGCGGCATATTGTGACTGATCAATACGATCGGCAGCCCGCGTTTTTTTACATCCAGTAGGAGGTCGAGTACTTTGCGCGACTCCTTCACACCGAGAGCGGCGGTCGGCTCATCAAGAATGATAACTTGCGAAGCGAACGCGACCGAACGGGCGACTGCAATTCCCTGTCTTTGCCCTCCTGAGAGCCCTTCCACCGGCTGGTCAATATTCTGGATCGTCATCAATCCCAGTTCGGAGAGCTTTTCGCGAGCGACTTCGCGCATTTTTTTGCGATCAAGGCGACGAAGAAATCGGCCTGAAAAGCCAGTTTTACGGATTTCGCGTCCGAGAAACATATTATCCACAATAGACAGAGCCGGGGAAAGCGCTAAATTCTGGTACACAGTTTCAACGCCCGCTTCGCGCGCTTCCAGTGCTGAACGGAAATGAACTGACTTTCCCATCAATTCGATCTCGCCTGCATCTGGTTTCGTCGCGCCAGAGAGAACTTTGATTAGTGAAGACTTACCAGCACCATTATCCCCAATAACTGCAAGGATTTCGTTAGGATAGAGATCGAAATCCGCTCCATCCAGTGCCACAACATGGCCGTAGCGTTTCGTCAGACCACGTGCTTTGAAAATCGGATTTGCAGACATCACAGATTGACCTTTCTCAATCCTTGGTCAATGGCAACGGCGACAATCGATAGAACGCCGATGAGCAGGTAAGTCCATTGTGGATCGGCTCCAACCAGCCGTAACCCCAGCGAAAAACAACCTACCGTAAGTGCACCGAAGATGGTGCCAAGAATGGAACCTCGCCCGCCAAATAACGATGTGCCACCAATTACAACCGCAGTGATCGACTCAATATTGGTGAACTGTCCCGCAGTTGGCGTGACAGACCCAAGACGGCCTATCAAAACCCAACCCGCAAATGCACAGATGACACCGGAGAAAATGTAAACGCTTATCAACATGCGGCGAACTCGAACGCCTGCCAGTTCTGCCGCAGCGGCATCGTCGCCCACGGCATAAACATGCCGCCCCCATGCGGTATGATTAAGCACATACCACAACACACTTATGAGTAACACCATGGCAATCACACCATAGGTAAAGACTGCACCCCCAAGCTGCACTGATTGTCCGAAAAACTGCAGCAATGGTGCCGTTTCCGATATTCGCGCACTGGGTATGGTCTCATTGCCCGAGTAAATGAAGTTGCTGGCGAGGAATATCTGCCATGTACCAAGCGTCACGATAAAGGCTGGCAGCTTCACCACGGAAACAAGAATGCCGTTGATGTAACCACAGAAAGCACCAAGAGCCAACCCAATCCAAATTGCCAGTGGCGCCGGAAGGCCATAACGAAAGACACAGGCCCCCATCACAACCGACGTCAGAACCATGATTGCACCAACCGAGAGATCAATGCCTTTGGTAAGAATGACTAAGCTCTGCGCCGCAGCGACAATTCCGACGATCGCCACTTGTTGGAGAATAAGGGTCAAAGTGAAAGCCGAGAAAAACCGGCCACTCGTCAACAGGCCGAAGCCGGTAACGGTCAACAGCAGAATCAATAACGGGATAATTGCTGGATTGCCGTGGATGCTATCTTGAACAAACCGTCCGAAGGATCGCTTTGATTGGAATTTTGCAATGCGTGTATCACTGTTACGTATCACGCTCTCAAAGTCGTCTACTTGTGTCATGATCTTGCCCATGAACTCTTCCAGCGCGGAGCCAATTTGACATTGGTCCTATCAAAAGCTGGAACTACGTGGTCCCATGAAGACCCGACGCCACACGCCGAATCTTCGTGGATAGCGAAGGTTTTTCAGCCCCAGCACTTCTCCAGGCCTTCTGCAACGCTGATTGAAGAGACACCATCAACCGCATCATCGGTCACAAGCGAAACGCCTGTATCGAAGAAATGTGCACCGTCTTCAAGCTTTGGCTTCTCGCCAGTATCAACCCATTTGCGAATTGCCTGTATTCCCAGGATAGACATTCGGCCTGGATATTGCTGTGACGTCGCCGCAAGTGTTCCGGCCTTAATATTCTTCACACCCTGACAGCCGCCATCAATAGAAACGAGCAAAACCTTATCGGACATGCCGAGCGACTTCAGTGTCTCAAACGCTCCAGCAGCAGCAGGTTCATTGATCGTATAGACGACATTGAGAGACGGATCGCGTTGGAGCAGATTTTCCATAGCAGACCGGCCACCCTCTTCATTACCATTGGTAACATCGTGACCGATAATCCGTTTGTCATCTTCATCGCCGATGACATTAACGTTTTTAGTGTCAATCCCGAAGCCGGTCATGAACCCTTGGTCGCGTTGAACATCCAGCGTCGGCTGGGAGGCATTGAGATCAAGAAACGCAATACGCGCATTGGAGGCTTCGTCCCCGAGCTTCGCCTTGACCCATTGGCCGATCAATTCGCCCGCCTTGAAATTGTCGGTAGCAAAAGTGGCGTCCACTGCATCATAAGGTTCAACCGGGCTGTCGAACGCAACAACCATGATACCTGCTGCGCGAGCTTTCTGGATGGCAGGAACCACTGCTTTGCTGTCCGATGGATCGATCAAGATGCCCTTCACGCCTGCGAGAATGCAAGTTTCAAGCGCTTCGATCTGGCTGATACTGTCCCCATCATCGCGACCGGCATACATCGAGAGCTTGATATTCTGCTTCTTGGCTTCTTCGATCGCAGCATTTTTCATGGTTATGAAAAACGGATTGGTATCCGTCTTTGTGATAACGCAAGCACTAGCCGGTGCTTGTGCGCTTGCCGCAGTCAAACCTGCCGCGGATGTCACTGCAATCGCAACAAGCCCAATCCCAAAACGGCGTGAAAACAATCCCATTTCAACCTCCCATTGTCGCCCATCTACACCGGCCCGGAAATGGCTGCGGTATATAAATCCTAACAAATGTAGTAAATATTCATAATAATAAATGTCAACGATATTTTGTGGTATTTTCTAAACAAAAATTTCTATATAAATAAAATAACGCGTATTAAAATTACATAAAAATGGAAAACAAAGTAAAGGCCTCTTCCAGGAAACGCCGATAGTGCCACCGGCTCAGCCAATGACACCATCGAGACTTGACCAAGGATCCGACTTACCGGATTTACTTGATTTAGCTATGTATAGTCTTCTCATGGAACATGATATGATCGTTCCATGACGAAGATTAGTCGCGTCTTTCTACAGACAACCAGTATGAAAGCCACCATCTACGGGCAGTGTGACGCCAGTGATGAAACAAGCCGCAGGCGACGCAAGGAATAGAGCTGCGCCAACCAAATCCTCAGTTTCTCCCCAGCGTTTCAGAGCTGCACGCTGCGCGATAGGCTTCTCTGTAGCTGGGTTTTCCCACAGAGCACGCGTCATATCCGTGCGATGATAGCCCGGTCCGATAGCGTTCACGCGCACACCGTCTGGACCAAACTTATGCGCAAGAACACGCGTAAGCCCAAGAATACCGGTCTTGCTTGCGGTGTAAGATGGCACACCTGTATCGGCGAGATAGCTCAACATCGAAGCGATCGCGATCACCGATCCCTTGCTTTCCTTCAGCTTTGGATATGCGGCCATGGTGAGGCGGAAAACGCTGTTCAGATTGATGTCCATGACATCGTTGAACACATCGTTCTCCCATTCTGACGTGTCACGGGCAACGCCCTGCGCGTTGATCAGCACATCGATCCGTGTCTGCTTCTCCATGAAGGCAATGGCATCGTCATTGCTACGTACGTCGAGTTCATAGAACTCAATGCCCTTGTTGGCATCGTCTTTCTCAGCCTTTTCGATCTTGGCTACAGAGCTTCCGCTGGCTGCGACAGAAGCACCAAGCGCTGCAAATCCGCGCGCCATTTCAAGACCGATGCCACTCGTTGCGCCCGAAACCAGAACACGCTTGCCTGCAAACAGGTCTTTGGCGAAAGACGAAATAACTTCCTGCATGATAACCTCCCGATAAATGCTAGATGAGCTGCTTTAAGGCGGCGACGACCATATCCGGCGTTACCTTGATCGGCTCATTGTGAATGATTTCACCGGCGCGGCAGGCGCGCTTGGCGACGATTTCCAGTTTCTCGCCCGTCGCTTCTTCAATGCCAATATCGGCAAGACGAGTCGGCAACCGCACAGAAAGACAGAATTCGCGAACCTTCTGGAATTCTTCTTCTGCACCATGCAATTTGAGACCAGCGAGAACACCAATGGCGACTTTTTCGCCATGCAGATGATGATGAACATCATCCAGCTCGCAAAGGCCATGATGAATAGCATGAGCAGCCGCCACCCCGCCGGATTCAAAGCCGACGCCCGAAAGCAGGATATTCGCTTCGATCACGCGTTCCATCGCTGGACCGGCCTGCTTGGCGTCGCACTCCTTGAGCGACGCTGCGCCAAATTCAACGATCGTATCGCGGCAGAAACGTGCCACTTCATAAGCAAGACTGACGCCTTGCATTTTCATGCAGTTGAAAGCGCCAGACTGACGGCAGGAGTCGGCTTCATAGAAGGTTGCAAGTGCATCACCGATACCAGCAGCGAGGAAGCGTGCCGGAGCCTGTGCGATCAGCGCTGTATCCACCAAAACCAGATTAGGGTTGCTTGGCAGAAACGTATCATAAGCCACTGAACCATCGTCGTTATAGACAACGGCAAGCGCGCTGCATGGAGCATCAGACGCTGCAATGGTCGGGAAGATGATTGATGGAAGACCGAGATCGCGGGCCGCAGCCTTTGCTGTATCGAGCGCCTTGCCACCACCGACGCCGATAACGACTTTCGCTCCGGCTTCGCGGGCTTGTGCAACAAGAGCCGCAATCTGGCTTTCAGAGCACTCTCCACCATGGCGCACGATACGCGCCTCTGGACCAGACACAAAAGCCGCATCGACCTTTGGCTTCAATATTTCAAAAATGCCATTATCGAGAAGAACGACTGCCTTATCGCCGAAGCTTGCGGCCTCTTCGCCAAGGCGCGCTATAACGCCTGCACCCTGAATATAACGACCGGGGAAGCGTGCGCCACGCACGGTTGAAGCTGCATTTACCAACATACATAGCCTCCATCGGCGAGAACGATCGAGCCTGTCATCAGGCTTGATGCATCACTTGCAAGGAAAAGAATGACAGAGGCGACTTCGTCCGTCCGCCCAAGACGGTTCATTGGCGTGCCACCAACCCAATGACGATACATTTCAGGATCGTCATAGACGTATTTGTTCATTTCTGTGTCGATATAGGTCGGCGCTACCGAGTTGACGCGAACCCCACGCGCGCCCCATTCAGCAGCCAGCGAACGTGTCAGGTGGTGCACTGCCGCCTTGGATGCATTGTAGTTCGCCTGTTCCTGCGGGCGGTTGACCACGAAACCGGACATGGAACCCACATTGACGATATTGCCTGAGCCATTTTCCAGCATCGACTTGCCAAATGCGCGGCAGCACCAGAACACACCGTTCAGATTAACATCGATCACTTTGTTCCAGACGTCATCGGCCATGGTTTCAGCAGGACGATTGCTGATCGCGATACCGGCATTGTTAACGAGAATATCGACGCGGCCATGTCGTGCAATAATTGAATCATGCACGCGCTGAACGCCTTCAACATCCGTAACATCCAGCAGTTCGCCCTCGACGCTGTAGCCTTTGGCGGCGAGTGCAGTGATAGCCTTGTCCAGCAGTTCCTGGCTCATATCGGTGAGCACTACCTTTGCTCCAGCTTCCGCCAGCGCCTCAGAGGCAGAAAGGCCTATGCCGCGCGCGGCTCCCGTGACGACTGCAATTTTGCCGTCAATTCTGAACTTTTCGAGAAACATGGAAATGCTATCCTTGTCTGACTTGCTATTGGACGACCGCGCTTAAAAGCGGCTGTAAACTGGAAAGGAGGTTTTCAGGATTGGCGGTTACAACGCCGTTCGGAAAAATGAGATCGGTGCGGTGCGGCTCTGGCCATCCGATAACAGTCATGCCAGCAGCGAGACCTGCACGAGCACCCGGTACACTATCTTCTACAACGATGCATTGCGACGGCTCGAAGCCAAGCAGATAAGCACCGCGCAAATAAGGTTCCGCCGCGGGCTTGCCTTCCCGCACATCATTGCGCGATACACTAATGAAATCAGGGCGCTGCAATCCAACTGCACGAAGATTTGCGTCCATGAGCATACGGTCCGAATTAGAGACAATAGCGTATGGAATGCCCGCCTCATCGAGATACTGCAACACGGCGGCCGCGCCGGGGCGTAGTTTCAAGCGGGTTGCCCCACTGACATAAGCTGCATATTTCGCTTGGATGAAGATTCCCAGATCAGCCGCCATACCGGTCTCATCCCGCAGCAGGGCATGACAATCGGCGATAGTCCTGCCGGTTACGCGGTTTTCGAAGTTCTCAGGGACCGTGCCCGAAAAGGCGGCGATCGCCCCTAGAAGCGTTTCATAGTGAAATGACTCACTGTCAATGAGTGTGCCATCCATATCGAACAGAACCGCATGCGCACTCATTGCGGCAGCCTGTCGAGATCGTCATAGAGCGATTGGCTATGCGTATATAGTTTCTCAAAGAAGGCCTGCATTGGCGCATAAATTTCTGACCATTTCGGGTCCGGCTTGATCTCGGTCGAATATTGCACAAGCGCGTCGGCAGCTTCCTCAACCCTTGAATAACGTCCCGTTGCGGCGGCAGTCATGATCGCACAACCAACCAGACCGCATTCGGCCTCCTTCGGCACAAGAATGGGAATACCATAGACACTTGCCTTGATTTTCAGCCACAGCTCCGTCTTCGCACCACCACCAGACGCGATCACGCGCTCAAGACTGGAGCCGGAAATACCATCAAGAATATTGATATGGCGTTTCACGGCAAAAGCCACGCCTTCCAGCACCGACCGATGAAGATGTTCAACGCCATGTGCCGCACCGATACCAAAATACTGTGCGCGTGCGTTGCGATGTTCGCCAAGGCGCTCGCCTGTAAGATAAGGCATGAAGAATAGACGCTCGCAGCCAGCAGGCGCCTGTGCTGCCTTCGCCACGATTTCCTCGTAGGAAACCTGTTTGTCGTGGAACGCACGACGGGCCCAGCGCATTGCATCGCCGCCGGATTCAAGCAACATGAACGCGCCCCAGTTTCCTTCTACCGTACCGACATTGCAGACGGATGGGTCGAGCAAGGGCTTGTCTGCTATCGCCGTGATAATGGCAGAGGTACCCATCACTTCTGAGCCAACACCCGGACGGCAAACACCAGAACCAAGCAAGGCGACCGGATAATCCGCACCGCCAACCAGAACCGGTGTACCCTCACGAAGACCTGTCTGCCGTGCGGCTTCTGCCGTGACACTGCCGAGTATCTCAGTGGGGTTTCGCAATGGTGCAAGCTGCTGGAGATTTATGCCAAGCAAGTCGACCATATGTTGCGACCAGTCGCCTATGCGCGGGTCCATCAGGAAGCTCGCGCCGCCATCATTGCGATCCATCGCGATTTCGCCAGTGAGCTTCAGATTAATGTAATCCTTCGGCATCAGAACGGCGGCGGCGCGCGCAAAGGCCTGTGCGTCGTGATCGCGCAGCCATTGCAATTTGAACCCCGGCCATGAGGGTGCTGCTGGATTGGCACTGTGCTCCAGATAGTCTGCCGGGCGATGCTTTGCTTCAAAGGCAGTTACGTAATCGACAGTGCGCTTGTCGTTCCACAAGGGGGCGGTGTCGCGCACCAATTCACCCATATCATCAACCAGTACCGTGCCGTGCATCTGCCCGCAAGCAGCGACGGCTACGATCCTGTCTCGCGCGTCCGGCACCCTGTCCAGTACATCGCGGATCGACGCGATCACGCCCTGCCACCAGTCAGCCGGACGCTGCTCCGACCAGCCAAATTGCGGCACAATCTGTTCGTGTTCACGGGCGGCAATCGCGACTATATTGCCACGGCCATCCATAAGGGCGGCGCGCACGCTGCCCGTTCCGACGTCGATTGCAAGTGAGAGTTCATTTGGCATGGAACACGTCATTGATCTTTGGGAGGACGATGGTTGTCTTAAGACTTGCGCAGCCAGCTCGACGCATATTGCAGAAGCATCGCGCCAATGATGATGCAGCCCATGAAGACCTGCTGATGATAGCCCGGAACACGAGCAAGGTTCATCATATTTGCGATAATCCCAAGAATGATAACACCGATGAAGGTGTTAAACGCGCCGCCGCGACCGCCCATCAGGCTCGCGCCACCGATAACAACCGCAGCAATAGCATCGAGCTCGGCACCAACGCTGATATTGGCCGACCCGATACCGGTACGACTTGTGGAGATAATACCGGCAGCAGCAGCCAGAACGCCGGAAATCACATAAACCGACAGCGTATAATAAGAGACCGAGATACCCGACAGGCGAACAGCCTCGGAATTGGAGCCTATGGCCTTAACCAGGCGACCGAAGCGCGTAAAGGTGAGAACCGCACCGGCAATCACGAAGACAACGATCATGAGGATGACCGGATATGGGAGACTCCCCAACGTACCTGAACCGAAGGCTGTTACCGCAGAACCGGCATCGCCCATCATGATGGGCTGGCCGGACGAGAAGATGAAAGCAAGCCCGCGCGCGATGGTCATGACCGCAAGGGTTGTCACAAAAGGCGGCAGCTTGAGATAAGCCACCAGAATACCGGATACGAGGCCACAGGCAGCACCGGCAAGCAGTACACCGCCGATAGCCATTCCTGTCCCATATTGCTGGATGAGTATGGCAGACAACACACTTCCCAGTGCAGCCACAGAACCGACCGACAAATCGATCCCACGTGTCAGAATGACGAACAGCATGCCAACCGCCATGAGGCTTGGGCCAGCCACCTGACGCAGCACATTCATGATATTACGTTCAGTCAGAAACACATTCGACAAGGAGGCAGCTACGATCAGAACTGCAATCAGAATGGCAACGGTGCCATACCGGTTGAGAAGAGCTCCCGCATTGAAATTTTTCTTCGGCGTTTCAACAACTTCGGTCACAGTTTTATCCAATCAATTCACTGCTGCAGAAAGCTCTGCGCTGGCCGTGTTGACCATGGCAAGCTTCAACAAATTTTCTTCAGAATATTCCTCCGGCTGCAACGAGCCCGTCACCGCGCCCTCGCGCATGACCAAAATCCGATCGCACAGACCAAAAAGCTCAAGATGCTCGGAGGAAATCACTACGACCGCCCGGCCCTCAGCCGCAAGCGATTTGATGAGCGAATAGATTTCCGTCTTGGCGCCAACATCGACACCACGGGTGGGTTCATCAAAAATCAGCACGTCGCCATCGGCGTGAAACCACTTGGCGAGGACAACCTTTTGCTGATTGCCGCCCGACAGGCTTGATGCCGGATCTTCGATACTGCCCGCCTTTAGACGGAGACGTTTTGACAGCGCCTCAACAGCAGAGCGCTCCGCGCCGCCTTTTACGAAACCAAACAGGTTCACCAAAGGAGCAAGCCTCGCCATGGTAGAATTAACGCGGATCGGGAAGTCGAGGATCAGCCCCTGATCCTTGCGACTTTCGGGTACAAGACCGATACCAGCCTTCACACCTTCACGCGGGTTACGAATGGTTTTTTCTTTGCCATGGACGAAAATCCGTCCTGATTTCGCCCGCTCCGCACCGAAAACCAGTCGCATGAGTTCTGTACGCCCTGCTCCGACGAGGCCACCTAGGCCGATGATCTCACCAGCCTTGACCGTCAGTGACACGCCCTTGATACGGGAGCCGTCCGAGAGTTCTTCGATACGCAGAACCTCATTACCCACTTTCCGCTCAATATCCTCACCGAAAAGCGCCTTCAGCGGGCGACCGACCATTAGACGAATGACATCATCAACCGTTACAGACGCACATTCAGTCGTGGTGATGGAAGCGCCATCCTTCATGATCGTAATACGATCGGCGATGCTGAAAACTTCATCCAGGCGATGCGAGATGTAGATGATACCAACGCCGCGCTCGCGCAGTGTACGGATGATATCGAGGAGACGATTTGCATCGCGCGCGGACAGCACGGCAGTAGGCTCATCAAACACCATCACGCGCGCATTGCGTGACAAGGCTTTCGCGATCTCAACAACCTGCTGATGCGCGATGGGAAGATCGCCGACAAGGGCACTGGGAGAAATGGAAAATCCAAGGCTCGTAATAAGTTCTTTGGCACGGCTGTTGAGTTCTGGCCATGAAATGACCGATGGCAGCGTCCACATAAAGATGTTTTCGGCAACGGTCAGATCAGTTGCTAGCGCCATTTCCTGATGAATGACGGCGATACCTTTGGACATCGCATCCATAGGGCCGCGAAAATGCTGCACTTCGCCCGCGACTTTGACTTCGCCACGAGTGGGCGAAAACTCCCCGCCGAGAACGCGCATCAACGTCGATTTGCCGGCACCATTCTCACCAAGCAAAGCATGAACTTCGCCTGCGCGAAGCGCGAAGTCGACACCACGAAGCGCATGAACTCCGCCAAATGACTTCGCTATGCCAGACAGCTCTACAAGATTTTCCATTTCAATCATTCCAGATCTTCAAGATCCAGGACGCTCCACCCTAATTTCAGTTCAGTCCGTAAGAAATGGTCAACTCGCGACCACTTGCGTGCCAGATGCCATGCATCTGGCCGGAACGCCTCCCCGGACAATCCCATAGTGCAGCCGGTCTGTTACCGCCAGCCTAGCTGCACCATGAAAGCAGATAATCTTAGAACACCGCGTCAGGCTTGTAATACTTGTCCACGTTGTCCTTGGTGATAGCGACAGGCGTCGTGTAGGTGATCTTCGACGTATCAGCCGGCAAGGTGCCATCAACCGCCTTCTTCGCAAGGTCAACAGCGGTCGCCGCAACAAGTGCCGGGTCGTTCAGACCGGTGGCACCGTATTTGCCTTCCTTGATCATCGCCATAGCCTCTTTTTGGCCATCGGCTGCTGCGAGAAGAAGTACACCATCAAGCTGATTGGACTGTTCCAACGCCTTGCGCGCACCGAGAACCATTGAGTCATTTTCACCAAGAACGACATTGATATCGGGATTGGCTGTCAGGAGATCTTCCATGGCCTTCAGGCCGCCTTCGTTGTTCCACATGCCCCAACCCTGGCCGACAACTTCAAAGCGGACACGGCCTTCATTGCGCAGCTGGCCTTCAACGAGCCCGGCCAACACGCCAAGCCGACGTTCCTGACCAACTTCATTGCCCTTATCGCCCGAGATCAGAGCGATCTTGAGGTCTTTTCCCCTAGTCTGGTCTGCAAGCCACTGACCGACAAGCTGACCATTGTTTGAATTGGATGACTGAACCAGCGTGACGAAATTGGCCGACGGATCGAGCGTGGAATCAACCACGAAAACTTTTACGCCAGCTGCAGTCGCAGCGTTCACAGCCGGAACAAGCCCCTTGCTGTCACGCGGATTGATAATGAGCGCATTGATACCCTGCGCGACCATATCCTCAACGTCCGAAACCTGCTTGTTGAGGTCGTTCTGCCCATCAGCAGTCAAGACTTCACAACCCAGCTCTTCCGCACGCTTCTTCGCCGATACTTCCTGCGCCGCAAAGTAAGGTGCATCGAGCGTCTTCATCGAAATGCCAATCTTGCAATCGGCCGCATGCGCAACCGAGAGCGCCAACAGTGACGACGCCGCAGCAAGCGACATTTTCAACATTACAGATTTCAAGCCCTGCATTCGGAAATCTCCTCCTGGAACGATCGGCTCCTACCGATCTTATTAGATTTGGGTAGCATAATTACACAAATTTGCAGCGTCAATAATTTAAACGACATATTTGTAACGATTATACCAAAAATTTATCCCATATAACCCACTTGATTGTGCTGATATCCTATTTTATGTAATTTCACTACTAAATGGAGGAATACATGTTACGCGAACCTGTAGTGAGCGTCGTCAATCCAAATTCTGGCGGCATGAGCGGCAATACCGGCCGCTACGAAAAGCGCCTGAATGATCTCGTGGGACTTTACGGCGACGAAAAGGCTTTCGAAGCCTTGCGCGAAACGCACGGAAACACGGTTGTTTATGACGTCGAGGACTTTAAACCGGGCGCTCATAGCGGCGATCTGATCTATGGTATCACCCGGATGAATCCGGGACGTGTCGGGAATGAATTCTTCCTCACCCGCGGTCATATTCATGCCAAGGCGGACCGCCCGGAAATTTATTACGGCCAAAGCGGCCAGGGCTTGATGCAGCTCGAATCACCAGACGGCGAAACCAGGATCATCGAAATCACCGCTCAGACGATTTGCTATGTTCCGCCATTCTGGATCCATCGTTCGATCAACGTCGGCGACACCGATCTCGTGATGGTCTTCGCCTATCCATCCGACAGCGGCCAGGACTACGGAATCATTGAGAAGTCCAATGGAATGCGCCATCGCGTGATCGCCAAGACAGGCGGCGGCTGGGAGCTCGTCGAAAACCCCCGCTACAAACCACGTGATCCAGCGACCGTCAGCGCCGTCATGCGTGAATACGCCTGAGCACGTGAAAACAATCAGTCGAAAATTCAATCTGAAGGATGTTGCCATGAGCAATCCTATTGACCTTATCGCCAGCCTTGGTGTTGTTCCTGTTATCGCGATCGAACGCGCCGAAGACGCCGTTCCTCTGGCCGATGCACTGCTCGAAGGCGGCTTGCCAGTTGCAGAAATCACGTTCCGCACGGAAGCTGCGGCGGATGTTCTGGCGGCAATTCGCGATGCGCGACCGGAGCTTTGCATTGGTGCGGGCACGATTCTTGACACTGCCAATCTCGATAAAGCTATCGAAAGCGGCGCGCGCTTTGGTCTGGCGCCGGGTTGTGACCCGCGGATCGTTGACGCAGCATCAAAAGCTGATCTGCCTTTCTGTCCCGGCATCATGACGCCGACAGACCTGACGCTTGCGACAGCGCAGGGTGTACGTCTGGCAAAATTCTTCCCGGCAGGCGTTGCAGGCGGCCCGAAGGCGCTGTCCGGTATTGCTGCACCATTCGCACATCTCGGCGTGCGTTTCATTCCGACCGGCGGCGTCACCGAAGACACCATCGGCGACTGGCTCGCGATCAGGCAAGTTGTGGCCGTTGGCGGCACATGGATCGCCAAGACCGAAGACATTCGCGAAGGCCGCTTTGACGACATCAGGAAAAATGCTGACAGCGCTGTGAAAGTGGCGCGTCAGGCGCTGGAGAAACGCGCATGAGCAAGTATCAGCCAGCTACACAGCCGACGCTGTATTTTATCGGCGTTACCACCGGCAAAAGCTCAATCATGAAGGTTTTCCCGGCATGGGCCGAGTTTCTCGGCCTTAAAGACGCCGTCATTAAGGGTATCGACTTCAAATTGCACGACGATCCCGAGGCTTACCGCGAAGCGGTTGAGTTCATTCGCAACGATCCGCTTTCATTGGGTGCGCTTGTTACCACACACAAGATCGACCTCTTCCACGCCTGCTGCGATATGTTCGACGTGATCGACCCCCATGCGCTGTTGATGGATGAGACAAGCTGTATATCCAAAGAAGATGGCAAACTCATCTGCCATGCAAAGGATCCGATTTCCTCGGGTCTGGCCATAGATGGTTTTTTGGGTGCCGACTATTTCGAGCGCACCGGCACCGATCTTTTCTCAATGGGCGCAGGCGGCTCCACCATCGCAATCACATGGCATCTGATGCGTAAGTCGCGTGGCGAGAATGTGCCGGCCCGTATTATTGTTTCCAATCGCAGCCAACATCGTCTTGATGAAATCAAGCGCATTCATGCCGAAGTCGCGAGCGACGTTGCAGTTGAATATATTCTGGCCCCGCGCCCGGAAGACAACGACGCTGTACTCAACAGCCTCAAGCCCGGTTCGTTCATCATCAATGCAACCGGCCTCGGCAAAGACGCGCCCGGCTCGCCTTTATCCAATGCGGCGTTGTTCCCTGAGAAGGCGGTGGTTTGGGACCTAAACTATCGCGGCAATCTCGTTTTCCTTGATCAGGCGCGCGCGCAGGAACAGGCCAAATCGCTCAATGTGGTCGACGGCTGGACTTACTTTATCCACGGCTGGACACAGGTCATCGCGGAAGTCTTCCATATCGACATTCCAACGAGCGGGCCTGCTTTTGACCGCATTTCGGAAATCGCCATCGAAGCGGCAGGACGGTAGAGATGGTACAGCGTATTCTCGTTACGCCACGCTCGCTCACCGCCGAGCCGCATCCGCATATCGAAAGCCTGCGCAATTCAGGTTTCGAAATCGTCTACTCCACGCCGGGCAAAACACCTGACGAGGATGAGCTTGTGCGCCTCGTGAGCGATGTTTCGGGCTGGCTCGCCGGTGTTGAACCGGTCTCACCACGTGTCATCGAAGCCGCACGAGCGCTTAAAGCCATCAGCCGAAACGGCGTAGGTACCGATAATCTTCCGGTTGAGCTGCTCACCGAGCGTGGCATCAAAGTGCTGATTGCAGAAGGTGCAAACTCGCTGGGCGTTGCCGAGTTGGCGATTGGCCTGATCTTCAGCGCACTACGCTCTATACCCCAGGCAGATACCGGCATCAAAGCCGGTGGATGGCCCCGCCAGCGCGGCATCGAAATTCGAGGCCGCACCGTCGGCGTGATCGGTTGCGGCGCGATTGGCCGCGAGGTCGCACGCATGCTGGTAGCAGTCGGCGCAAGAGTCCTGGGTTATGATCCGCTCAAGCCAGATCTTGGGCTCTCTGCTGGCTCTTTCAGTTTTGCCGAGGTGGACGATATCATCGCGCAAGCGGATATCATTACGCTACATTGCCCTGCACCCCGCGACGGCTCGACGCTGATCTCACGCGAGCGATTGGCCGCAGCAAAACCGGGTCTCATCCTCGTGAATACGGCGCGCGCGAAACTGGTCGACGACCGCGCCCTTATAGACGCCTTGAACAGTGGCCAGTTGTCAAACTATGCGACGGATGTGTTCGAACAGGAACCGCCGCTCTCTCTGGAGCTTGCTGCGCATCCAAGGGTCATAGCAACCAGCCATATCGGTGGCTTCACTGCTGAAAGCGTGGACAGAGCCACCAAGATTGCAGCGGATAATCTAGTCGCCGCGCTCAAAAACTAAAAGGACTTCGAAATGCCGGGATGCTTGCAGGAAATTGCCGAAACGCTTCCACTGGAGGATTATCTGCGCAGACCAGCCACGCCCGGCATTCGTATTTTATGGCTGGGACAAGCGGGCTTTGTGCTCGAGGCTTTCGAGAAACGCATTGTCATTGACCCTTATCTTTCCGATAGCCTGGCCGAGAAATATAAGGGCACGAGCAGACCGCATGTACGCATGATGCCCCCTCCCGTTGCGCCGGATGGCATTCATTTCGTCGATCTTGTGGCCTGCACACACGCTCATACCGACCATATGGATCCCGGCACTCTACCAGCGCTTCTCACGCAGAATCCCAACGCAACCTTGCTTGTTCCCCGGGCTCTGAAGGAACAGGCTTTGACGCGCTCCGGCGTCGACGAAAAGCGCCTTGCATTGATCGGCGCTCAAGAGAGATATTCGCTGGGGCCAATCAAGATCGCCGCAACCCGCGCGGCCCATGAAGCGCTGGAAACAGACCAGAACGGCGATCACAAGTTCCTGGGTTATGTGTTTGATTGCGGGGCACTCCGTATTTGGCATTCTGGTGACTGCGTACCTTTTGAGGGGTTGGAAGCCGAAGTTGCCGCTCATAATCCTCATGTGGCGTTATTACCGGTAAACGGTCGCAGACCCGAACTCTCGAACAACGGTGTTCCCGGCAATTTTACACTCGCAGAAGCAATCGCGCTGACCCGGCATATAGGCGCTACTGATCTGGTCGCTCATCATTACGGCTTGTTCGAATTCAACACCGAAGCGCCGGAAAACATCGACGCTGCGGCTCGATCTGCTGGTGATCTTCATGTACACCGTGCACGCATTAAGGTCGCCCTTGTAAGCAGTGCTCTAACCTATTGAAACCATGCGTGATGCTTGCCAAAAATCGATTCCGGTTTTGGAGCCGATACGCTAACATATTGAAAAAGCGTTCCGGCCCTTGAGCCGTCAGAGGGATTTTCTTGAATGGATAATGATGCGCGTAGTGAAACGCGTGGCCTGAATGGTCGCAATATTATTGAAGTTATTCGCACAATGCGACCGGAGCTGCGGAAGTCGGATCGTAAAGTCGCTGACGTTGTCCTCGACGATCCTCACCGCATCATGAATGCAACCGTCAGCGAGACTGCAACTCTTGCCGACGTCAGCCAACCTACCGTATTGCGTTTTGCGACGGCCATCGGCTGCTCCGGCTTCCAGGATCTGAAAATCAGGCTCGCTCAAAGTCTGGCGCTCGGGACGCCCGCTACGCATTCAGTGCTGGTCGAGACGGATGAGCCAGAAGTCGTTGCAGAAAAGATCTTCGATTATACGATGACCAGCCTCGACTGGGCGCGGTCGCGATTGGACAAGGTCGCTCTTCACAAAGCAATCGATATCCTGACAAAGTGTAATTCGATTGTGTTTTTCGGTTTCGGCGCGTCCGGCATCGTAGCACGCGATGCACAGCAGAAATTTCCACTATTCGGTGTGCCATGTGGTGCCGAGCTGGATTCGCATCAACAATTGATGGTGGCATCAATGATGAAGCCGGGCGCAGTCGCGTTCGTCATCTCCAATACTGGCACCACACGTTCAATCATCGAAATCGCCCGCATCGCCCGGGAAAACGGTGCGTCTGTCATTGGGATGACCGGTTCAGACTCGCCGTTGACTAACTATTGCGATGTTTCTCTTATTGTTGAGACACTTGAAAACACCAATATGTACACGCCGACGATTTCGCGTATCGCCGCTTTGGTTGTCATAGATATTCTCTCCACCAGCGTCGCTATGCGTCGTCCTACGGACCAGCATGACCGCATTCATCGCATGAAGCGTTTGCTCAGCGATATGCGCAAGATGCAGCCGATCTAAGGGCTGAAAAAATGCCGGAATTGTAGGAGCAATTCCGGCCAGCATTTCTCCAGGCAGAGAATTATCAAGCGACGCTCTCAAAGTGTCTTGAGCATACCCCCATCGACAAAATAGGTTGAACCAACGCTATAGCTTGCGCGGGACGAGCACAGGAACACGAAGAAATGCGCGAGCTCTTCCGGCGTACCAAAGCGCTTGGCGGCTGCATGTTCGTTGGCAACATCCTGAAGATAGCCTTCCCAGTCACCACCCTTATCGGCTGTGAGCTGCTTGGCCGTCTTCACCCAATCAGGCGTGAGAATCAGACCCGGGTTAACGCAATTGACGCGGATATTGTCCCCAATCACCTCGGTCGAGAGTGTTTTGGAGAACATCATCAATGCTGACTTGGTGACATTGTAAATCGGCTCATACCAAAGTGGCTGTACAGCACAGATAGAAGCGTTATGCAGCACTACACCGCCGCCTTTGGCCTTCATCTGTGGCACCAGTCCACGCGCAAGGCGCACTGCCGCCATCACATGCAGATCCCAATAGAACTGCCACTTATCGTCCGGCGCATCCATGATCGTTTCATTGGAGCCGGTACCCGCATTGTTGATGAGAATATCGGTACCGCCTGCGGAAGCTGCGGCGGCGATAACAGCGTCAGTGCCTTCCACGGTCGACACATCTGCCGCCACACCGATAGCATTGACACCGGACTTTTCAGCAATGCGCTGCGCTTCAGCTTCTACGCGTTCTTTGCCACGCGCTACCAGCACAAGGTTCGTACCTTCTGCGGCCAATCCTTCGGCAATGGCCAAACCAATCCCGACCGACGCGCCGGTGATTACGGCGGTCTTTCCCTTCAATTGCAGATCCATAATAACTCCTGCGATACATACAGCCGCACAGCTGCCTATTTTGCGATGAGGATATTGTCGCGATCCATGGTGACGGCGACGGTGAGAATGAGAACAGCGCCGAAGACGATCTGCTGTGCAAAGATGTCGATACCGACAAATGTCATGCCTATACGCACGACCGACACGATGAGCGCTCCGACCAGCGTGCGTCCGACGCCGCCAAGCCCGCCGGTGATCGGTGTGCCGCCAACGAGAACAGCGGCGATAGCTGGAAGAAGCAGCTGGCTAGCGCCCGTTGGCGAACCGCTTGTCATGCGCGCTGCAAGCATGATACCCGCGACAGCCGCAAAAAGCGCCGACAATACGAAGGCCACAACCTTCTGGCGATCCACGTGGATACCGGCGGCAATTGCGGCGGGTTCACCGGCACCAATGGCATAGCAATAGCGACCAAAGCGCGTATAGCGCTGGATATATATGCCAATAAGGCACATCAGTAGCCCGACAACAATGATGTTTGGAATTCCAAACGTCGTACCGGCAATCCAGTTAAGCATTGGACGGTCGGCCGCGCTGATGCCGATGCTACGTGCTTTGGAGATATAAAGCGCAATTCCGGAGACGACGCCACCAGTTGCAAGTGTTGCGATAAAGGACGGAATTTTTAAGCGCACATGCACAAGGCCGCTGAAAAGACCGGCAGCAACGCCGCAGAGAAGCGCAACTGGAAAGGCTAGCAGCCCAAGTTCTGGCAAAAGCATCGCCGTCACCACACTTGCAAGCGATGCGACCGCAGGCAAACTCAGATCAATGCCACCAATCACAATGACAAAAGACAGACCAGCAGCAAGCGTGAACAGCGCCATGGTATCTGCAAGCAGAACCAGCCCGGTATTGACGCTGGCAAAGCCCGGCGAATAGACCGAGATAAGCACCACCATAACGACCAGAAAGGCAAGCGGTGCATATTGGCGTAGCTGAGCTGCGCTAAATCGAGGGGATGCGCCGGAAACGTTGGAGAGAGCGGTTTTCTCGTTCATGATCAGACCATATGTTCAACGAGCTGCACCTGAGACGGCTTGGACCCCGTCGGGGCAGGAATACGTGCGGTGATTTCGCCATCGCGCATGACAAGAATATTGTGCGAAAGGCCGATGGTCTCTTCGAGAGTGTCGGCGATGAGGATGATCGCATAGCCCTCGCGGCTTAATTGACGCATCAGGCGGAAGATTTCCTCCTTCGCGCCCACATCGACACCGCGCGTTGGATGATCGAGGATCAGAATGCGCGAACCGGCCGTCAGCCACTTGGCCAGAACCACCTTCTGCTGGTTGCCGCCGCTCAGTGCCTGACACAAAGCATGAGGCCCCGGCGTACGAATGGAGAGTTTCTTGATCCATTCTTCGGCCAAAACCGTTTCACGATTATGCTGAATACCGATGGGTCCTTCGACAACATCAAGACGCGACAACGTAATGTTGGAAGCAATCGGCATCATCATGACGAGACCTTCAAGCCTACGTTCACTTGGAATATAGCCAATGCCCCGCGACACAGCTTCTGTCGGATTGGCAAGTTTTACCGCCTTACCCTTCAACAGCATCTCACCGGATGTCGGCGTCTCAAAACCGAAAAAGCTGCGTATCAGTTCCTCACGTCCCGAACCAATGACGCCTGCAATGCCAAGTATCTCGCCTTCGCGAAGCGTCAGATCGATATTATGATATTTGCCAGTGCACGACAGATTACGTGCTTCAAGCGCAATCTGCATACTGGGTTCGGTTTGCTCCGACTCCAGATAATATTCAGTGTGCATCTCGCGACCCACCATAATGCGGTGAAGATCAGCACCGTTGACACTCTCCGCATCCATCGTGGCAACGCCCTGCCCGTCTTTCATTACATAGATGCGATCACTGATTTCCAGCACCTCATCGAGACGGTGCGAAACAAAGACAAAGCTTGCGCGTGATTTAAGCGCCCGAACGCGCTCAAAAAGGATGTCGATTTCTGATTGCTCCAACACCGATGTCGGCTCGTCGAGCAAAATGATCAGATCACCATCAACGCGATCCGCCAATGACAGCGCCTTGGCGAGTTCCACCATCTGGCGTTCAGCGAAAGTAAGATCGCCCGCAAGCGTCGCCGGATCGGCATGAATACCGACCTGCTTCAAATGCTTGGCGGCGGCTTCATTCATCTTGCGCCAGTTAACCAGACCAAAGCGGATAAAACGCTGCTCCTGCCCTAAAAATATGTTCTGCGCGATGGAAAGGTTCAGTAGCAACGACTGCTCCTGAAATACCATTGCAACGCCCTGCTCATTTGCCTGTTGCGGCGAGTTGACGGCAAAAGGCCTTCCGTTGCGGGTGATCGTGCCTGTGCTTGGGCGCTGTGTGCCGGCGAGAATACGCATGAGCGTGGATTTACCCGCGCCATTTTCGCCCACAAGCCCAACCACCTCGCCCGGGCGAATTTCCAAATCCACACCCTTAAGAGCATGAACACTGCCAAATGATTTTGTCAGTCCACTGATCGTCAACATGGCTTATTTCACAATCTTGAAGCGTGTGCGGCGCGTGGCGTAAGCAACGGCTCCGATGATCATCAGACCAAGAAATGCCTGTTGCAGATATGGTGGAATGCCGAGCAGAACCATGCCGTTCGCGAGAACAGAAACAATGAGAACACCGATGAGTGATTGCAGGACACCACCCTGTCCGCCCAAAAGCGAGGTTCCGCCAACAACGACCGCCGTAATCGTCGTGAACAGCCGTCCAGTACCAACATCGGCATTGCCCTGACCAAGCTGGGCTGCGGCGAGCACTGCGCCAAGTCCGTAAAACGCACCTGCCATTGCAAAGACGAGCAACTTGGTGCGCAGCACGGATACGCCGGAAAGCACCGCGATATCCTCGCCGCCGCCAAGCGCATAGATGTGGCGACCAAGCCGCGTGTGGTTCTGCACGACCCAGGCCGCGAACAGAGCGGCAAGTGCAATCCAGACGGTGAAAGGAAGACCGGCAAAACGTTCAAGAGCGAAACTGCGGACTGCCGCTTCACGAATAGCAATTGTGCCGCCGCCGACCATCAAAGTGGCAATGCCGAGCCCGATGAACCACATGCCAAGCGTCATCATGAAAGATGGTATGCGCAAGATGACATGCAGCAGGCCGGAAAATGCTCCCATTGCAGCACCAACGGCAATTGCAGCGATCACGCCAAACACACTGCCAAGCCATGAGCTATCAGCTGCAACCATGGACGCCAGTACCACACCTGCCAACGCCATGACGCCTTCAACGGAAAGATCGATGCTGCCAAGCAGGATTACAAATGTCGCGCCGAGCGTCAGCACGACCGGAATGGCCGAAGCTGATGCGATACGGACGAAATTATTGACCGAGAAGAAGTTCGGGCTAATCAGCCCCAAACCTATGCATAGCACGAGCAACACGATGAGCGGCGCGAGCCGGCGCATCAGCTCCGGCAATCGGCTTCGGATACCGTTTTTAGACATGGCTACGCCTTTAGCGTCAGCCGGAGTGAAATCCTGGCTCGCAACTCTCATGTGCTTTTCCTGTCAAGCAATATTCCGCCGAGTATGGCGGGCGGCTTCAGACCGCGAGGCGTATCAGCCCTCGCGGATCTGTCCGCTTGCACGGCCCCAAAGATCCTTGAAATCAAGGTTCGGTGTGTTTTTGATATTGCTTTCGTAGAAGTGATCGACGTTGTCTTTCGTCACGACTAAAGCCGTACCGTAAAACTCGCGATGATCTTTCGGCTCTTTCGATGGATCAAAGTCACCGGCGCGGGCGCTATAAGGAATGGCCAGCCCCATTGCGCCTTGCCAGAATGGATCAGACGATACTGTTGCCGCAAACTCACCGTTTTTCACGGCTTCGACCGCTGTTCCGATCCCATCAACGCCTGTGATTGGTATCTGTCCGGCAAGACCTTCCGCACGCAAGGCTTCCAGTGCGCCAATGCCCATATCGTCATTGGCGCACCAGATACCTTTAATGTCATCGCCAAAACGGGTCAGCCATGCACTGACAACATCAAAGGCTTTGCTCGACTGCCAATCCGCAACCTGAAAATCAAGAAGCTGCACATCAGGGTATGCAGCGAGAGCCTTCTCCAGACCTTGGCGACGATCGATAGCAACCGTGTTCGACAGCGTTCCGCCGAGGCCCAGAATCCCGCCCTTCGCACCAATAGACTTGATCAGAATTTCAGCGGTTTCTGCGCCATAGCGCTGTCCGTCAAAGCTCACATGAGCAACATAGTAAGGATCGTGATCCCATGGATGCAAGTCGGCGGGCTTGTTCCATTGTGTCAGCACATGGGCCTTGGCTGCAGAGCAGGCTTCAACAATTGGTCGTGCATCAGCTGCATCGTTTGGATCGACATTGATAACCGCATTGCCGCCGGTGCGTGCCAAGATTGCGCGAATATCAGCGATGCCCTTCTCGCTATCGCCTTCAGTAACAAGCGTCACATATTCTAGACCAAGCGATTTTGCGAAGGCTTCGCCGCCTTTGTTCCACGCTGCGTGATACGGATTTGACAGTGAACGAATGGCATTGACCAGCGTTGGCTTCTGCTCGGCGAGCGCGCGCAGCGAAGACAACCCACCAAAAGCTGAGAGAGCACCAAGTCCTGCAGCACCCTTAATAAAGGCCCGCCTGTTGAATGGCGCCGTACGAATTAGGTTCATGCGTTTTTCCTCCCAAAACACGCATTGACTAGCTAGTCACTAGCGTTGCATAGCTATGCAGAGAGACCGTACATCGTCAATAGAAAACTTTTGGAATTTTATTCGGCAACTCGAAAGCCATTTCAAATCCTTGAAAGCGTTCGAGCATAATGGCAAAACGAAATCATATGATTGTTCAGAAAACTGGACATGAACCGCAAAGGATATGGAATGAAACGTAATAAGCCCTACGCATCCTCTACAGATGTGGCAAGATTGGCCGGCGTTTCTCAATCCGCAGTTTCTAGAACCTATAAGCCTGGTGCGAGCGTGTCTCCTGAAACACGCAAAAAAGTCATGGCAGCTGCCGAAGAGCTGGGCTATCGGCCAAGCTTTATCCCAAGCATCATGTTAAGCCATCGCTCGCGTCTGGTCGCCGTCGTGATTGGCGGGCTTTATAATCCATTCTACACATCAGTACTCGAAACCTTCTCCAAAATGCTTCAAGCGGAAGGCTGGCGTATTTTGCTTGTACATGTCGAAAGTGGACACACCTTCGATGACATAGTACCCATGCTTGCAGGGTACCGGGTCGACGCCATCGTCAGCGCACTCGCGGTTCTAAGTCCGGAGGCGCTGGAACAGCTATCGCAATTGCGTGTACCGGTTATTTCTTTCAACACCCGCTTTTCTGGAGATTGGGTTTATTCAATCAGCTGTGACAGCGTCGGCGCATCGCGCGTCATGGCAGAGCACTTCATTGAGCGCGGCGCACGCAAGTTTGCCTATATAACTGGTCCAATTGACAGTCAGGCTAACATTGATCGACAGCTTGGCTTTTGTCAGCGCCTCGATGAAACAGGATTTGAGTCCCCGTTCATTTTGGAAGGCGACTATCGGTATGAAGCGGGTTACGCAGCAATCCGACAGTTGAAAGACATGGTAAGCTCAGCAACAAAACTTCCAGATGCAATCTATTGTGCAAACGATCTGTTAGCGCTTGGCGCCATGGATGCATTGCGTCAAGAAGTTGGCGTTCGTATTCCCGATGACATCATCGTTGGTGGTTACGATAATATTGCGGAAGCAGGTTGGGCTGCTTATAATCTTACTACTCTTGTGCATGACGGTCAAAAAATGGTCGAGCGAGCAATAGAGATACTGACGATGAGTGAAATGGGACAGCTTCGTGCTTCGGACCAGCAGTCTGTAATCGAATCGCCGTTAATTGTCCGAAAGAGCACCATGATTTAAATCTCGATAGAGGCCGTGCGCTTACTCTCCCAATTTTTAGTAACGTCAAGTTCGCAACTCATCAAAGTTGAGATCTAACGTTTTTTCGAAATACGGATCAACAACGGTTGAATCCATTCAAACAACGCATTTAAACGGCGACCAACAAGGCCGCCGTCATTTCAGTTTCAAACTTTCACATTAGTTCTTCACTGTGTCTTCTAAAAAGAAACGGCCAAGCGGATTCTGATAAAAACCATCAATATTCTTTCCCGTAACATTAATATATGGACTGTAATAAAGGTCGACCCAGTTGACGTCGTCTTTCGCCATTTTTTGCAAATCAATATACATCTCTTCGCGCTTCTTCGGATCGACTTCAAGGCGCGCAGCTGCGACAAGGTCTTTCACCTTCTCATTATTATAGCGCGTCATGTAATTCATATTCGTATCGTGACCCAACACAAATGTGGTTTTCTGGTCAGGGTCGAGGACATCGTTGGTCCAGTACATAACCGAAATATCATAGTCGCCGGCAATTAGCATATCCCAGCTTTGGCTCGGATCGACTTTCTGCAAATTTACCGTAACGCCCGCTTTCTGAAGCTGCTGCTGTAGTAGGACAGCAATTTGCTCGTCGGTTTCGTTGCCGGCATTAACAATGTAATTAAGCGAAAGATTGGATGCGCCGGCATCGGCGAGCATCTGCTTGGCTTTCTCAGGATCATAAGGACGCTTCAGGTTATCCGCATAATGATAGAGCGCACCTTTCGGAATGTAGGAATTGGCGACCTGACCAATACCGAAGGTTACGGTATCAACAATCGACTGTTTGTCGATCGCCATATCCAATGCCTGTCGGACTTCTTTTTTCGCCAATGCTCCATGCTCATGATTGATGAGAAGGTGGTCTTCGCGTGTTGAAGTATCTTCCAGAACTTTGAGATTAGGATCTTTTTTCAGCTCGGCTACGCGAGAAAATGGAACAAAAATAGCTGCATCCAATTGCCCGGCCTGCACGTTGAGCATACGTGTATTGTCGTCTGGCACGGAGATCCATTCAACACCATCAAGTTTGACACGATCCGCTTCCCAGAAATTCGGATTTTTCTTGAGGATTACACGATCACCGCGTCGCCATTCATCCACCACAAATGCGCCAGATGCGAGAGGCTTTTCAGCGTAAGCATCTTCACCCATCTCCTCCAAACCTTTTTTAGAAAGGACGGAGACATTCGGCAAAGCAAGCGTGGAAAGGAACGGTGCCGAAGGCGTCTTCAGTTTAATCACAAGTGTCTGTGGATCAGTAGCTTCCGCTGTATTCACAACTTTGTAAGAGTCACTCCAGAGTGAGGCCGGATTATCGCGAATTCGCAATAGCGAGAACGCCGCATCTTCTGCCGTGATTGGCGATCCATCAGAGAATTTCGCGTCGCGCAGTTTAAAAGTGTAGGTCAGACCATCATCTGAAACAGTCCAGCTTTCAGCGAGGCCAGGCTCGAGTTTCGTGCCAGTCTTATCGACCCGTACAAGCACGTCATAAACATTAGAAAACACCCAATTGTCGATGTTCTGAGCTGTTTTGATCGGATCAAATGTTGAGGAATCCTCGCGACGACCAATGGTCAAAACACCCGCAGCTTCTGCAAGCGCAGTACCAAATGTCAGACTTGTCATGACGGTGACGAGGCCGACTTTCATCCATTTTTTTAGCATAGCTATATTTCCCCATTTATTTTTGGTTATTTTCAGATCAGTTTTGACGTGAATTCAGGATGCCTTTGCCAGGATACGTTCTTCAAACAGTGATTTTGCAGGATCAATATCGGGTATCGCGTCGATGAGTGCTGCCGTGTAAGCCTGTTTCGGATGGGCAAAGACATCAGCGCTCAGACCTTCTTCGACAATCTCGCCATGATACATTACAACGACACGCTCACAGAGATTGCGAACAACTGCGAGATCATGGGCGATGAAAAGCAATGTCAGTTGCATTTTACTTTTAAGCTCGCGAAATAGTTCGACAATCTGCGCTTGAATAGTCACATCAAGAGCTGCAATACACTCGTCAGCGATGATGATTTTGGGATCCACTGCCAGCGCCCGCGCAATGCCTGCACGCTGACATTGTCCGCCGCTCATGCTGCGGGGCTTTCTCGTGGTGAAACTCTGATCCAGTCCAACCAGATCAAGAAGTTCAACAATCCGCTCAGGGATTTTTTTTGCATCAATTTTGTCCTGAACGCGAAGAACCTCGGCCAGTGTATCGCCGATGGTCATACGCGGATTGAGTGAGTTAAATGGGTCCTGAAACACCATCGCTGCATCCCGGCGCAATGCTACGCGTGCATCTTTGCGATCTGCACTCAGCATCAATCCATCAAAAGTGATGCTGCCTTCGGCAATGGGTGTCAGTCCCATAATAGCACGCGCGAGCGTGCTTTTTCCGCTACCGGACTCTCCGACAATGCCGACAGTTTCACCGGCCCGAACTTCCAGGCTTACGCCTTTTAAAGCGCTTGTCATTCGGCTCTTGAGAAAACTACCGGCAGCCGGATAACGCACATGCAGATCATTGACTTGCAATAGAGTGGTATCACCCGAACCTACCCGGTGGTGCAATGAAGCCTTCGCAGGCATAGATGGATGGCTGGCGATGAGATTGCGCGTATAGGGATCTCGCGGTTGGCTCAGCACATCCTGCTTCAGACCTTGCTCCAACAGCCTTCCGTTCCGCATCACAGCAATACGATCACAAGTTTGTGCCACGACACCAAGATCATGGGTGATCAGAATAATGGATAAACCGCGCTGATCGCGAATTTGCATCAGAAGCTGAAGTATCTGCGCCTGAATGGTCACATCAAGTGCTGTCGTTGGCTCATCCGCAATCAAAATTTCCGGGTCACATGAGAGAGCAACAGCAATCATTGCACGCTGCCGCATACCGCCCGAAAACTCATGCGGATAGCTGCCATATTGTCGTTGCGGATCAGCAAACCCGACCTGAGCCATGATTTCAACAGCCGCAGTTCGTGCGCTCGCCTTATCGAGTTTACGGTGAAATCGGATGCCTTCTGCGATTTGTTCTCCAACACTCATAACCGGATCTAGATGACTTGTCGGGTTCTGAAAAATCATCCCGATTTTACCCCCCCGCACGCCCAGCATGTCTGCCTCGCTGGCCTCAACCAAATCTGCACCGTCAAGCGTAACTGAGCCGCCGGTAATCTTTAAAACAGCAGACGGGAGCAGCCGCACTATCGAGCGGCAGAGCAGACTTTTCCCCGATCCGCTTTCGCCAACAAGGCCGAGTATTTCTCCTTTATTGAGCTCAAGCGAAACCCGATCAATCAGGCGTCGGCGTTCATTGGGTAGTTCCGCTTCAACTTCAAGATTATGGATGGACAGAACTGGCTTATTCATTCGTGCACTCCCAGCGCTTCACCCAAACCATCGCCAAGCATACTGAAACCAAAAGCCAAAAATACAATGGAAAGGCCAGGGAATAGCGTGATCCACCACGCTGTGGTCACGAATGGCTGACCTTCTGCAACCATCACACCCCATTCGGCAACGGGTGGCTGGACCCCTAAACCCAAATAGCTGATGGCGGCACCATTCAGCAGTACGAGAACGGCATCAGACATAACGAAGACGAGTGAGCTCGCGATCGCATTGGGCAGAAGATGGCGGAACATGATACGAAAGCGGCTGAAGCCAAGGCTTTCGGCTGCAACTGCATAATCAGTGGATTTCAAAACCAGTATTTGCGCGCGAACCAGACGAGCATAAGAGACCCATCCAACCAATGCCATGGCGATATAGAAGCTCGTGAGGCCAGGCCCTAAAATCGCAATAATGGACAGCATCAGAACCAGAAAGGGAAAGGCCAGTATAATATCGATAAGACGCATGAAGATCGCATCTATAATCCCTCCAAAGAAGCCCGCAATCGTGCCTACAACAGTACCGATGGCAAAGGGGAATATCACGCCGAAAATTGCGATTTGAAGATCAATCCGCGCGCCCCAGATAACGCGTGAAAACACATCTCGTCCGAAATTATCCGTCCCAAATAGATGCAGCCATGAAGGTGGCTGTAAACGCACATCAGCATTTTGAATAACGGGGTCAAAAGGCGCGATCAGTGGCGCGCCAAATGCCAGTAACACAAAGAAAGCGAGTACGCTAATTCCAATAGCCAATGTGGTGCGTCGGCTGAAGAAATGACGCCAGTTGATTAAGGTCAGAGACAAAAGACGGGCACTCATAGCTTCACCCGTGGATCAAGTGCAACTGTGGCAATATCTGCCATGAAATTTACCAAAACGGTTGCACAGGCGAACACCATGGCCACACCCTGCACCACCATATAATCGCGGGAGAATATGGCTCGTACCAGCAACTGACCCATGCCGGGCAATGCAAAAACGCTTTCGACCACCACCGTACTGCCGATCAGCCAGCCGATATTGACCGCGAGGAGATTGACTGTAGGCACGAGTGAATTTGGCAAAACATGTCGCCAGAACACAATGCTTTCCGGCATACCGCGCGCGCGCGCCGCCGTTGCGACATCGGAATTTAATGATTGTATCATCGCAGCGCGAAGACTGCGAGCCAGAACAGTCGAAAGCGAAAGCGCAATCGTAAGGCTCGGCAATATCAGATGCGCAAGCTTTTCTTTGAATGTATTACCATAGCCGGAAACCGGCAGCAGATCGAGTTTAACGCTGAACAGGATAATCAGCATTAAAGCCAACCAGAAAGGTGGAAATCCAATGCCGAATGTCGAGACCGTTCGGATGACATGATCGCTGAGTTTGCCGTTTTGCCGTGCTGCAATTGCAGCCAAAGGCACAGCGATCAGGACAGACAGAATGACACTGCAGATTACAAGCATCAAAGTCGGTTCAATACGCGTCGCAATCAGTTTCAACACGTCGATCTTGTAGAGGATCGACTTGCCCATCTCACCGTTTGCAATATTGCGCAAAAAATAAAGATATTGCAGCCACATTGGTTCATCGAGACCATATTGCGCACGAACATTGGCAATAGCCGCTGGTGTTGCGCGTGTGCCAAGCAAGACCCGCGCCGGATCACCCGGAATGAGTCGGACCAGCACAAATGTGATGACGCTGATACCGAACAAAACCGGCAATAGTTGTAGCGGACGACGTAGTACGAACTGAAAGCGGTGCATGAGCTGCGCAGTTTCTCCCTGAATATATAATCTATCGAGAGGAACGATGGCGATTAAGAAAGCCGGTTAACGCGGGATAATAATAAGCCGGATTTTCATAGAATGGCATATGGCTGGCGTTTGGCACCACATGCAGTTCGGCATTTCTTAAGGCCATTTTCATCCGCAAGGCGCAGGCGGGTGTGAGTTCATCATGCTCGCCAACAGTGATCAACACGGGCACTTCAATTCTGCCCAGATCAGATATTCGGTTCCAATCTTTCAGATTGCCAGTGTAAAGAAACTCATTCGGACCTTGCATTGTGCCATATGGCCCCATGTTCCAATCATTGAGCGAACGCGTGACCGGCGCAGGCCATTCAGCCAAGCGACAAACATGCCTGTAATTCAAAATGGTTATCGCTGCAGTATATTCGGGATGATCCAGTGTTCCCTGCGCTTCATGCTTTTGCATCATCGCAACGGTTTCAGGACCGAGAGCGCTGCGTAGCCGTTCCAATTCATTTACCAGATGCGGCATGTCAGCCACCGTATCTTCAAGAATAAGCGTCTTGAGATTTTCGGGATAGGTCAGTGCATAGTCAATACCCAGCCATCCACCCCATGAGTGGCCAAGCAAATGAACTCTGCCGAGGCCGAGCGCCTGACGAACAGTCTCCGTTTCCTCGACATAGCGTCCTATTGTCCATAGAGCCGGGTCAGCGGGACGATCCGATGCGCCCGTACCAAGCTGATCGAACGCAACGACCCTATAACCTTCATTGATCAGGCATGAATGTGCATCGCGGAGGTAGTCACAGGGCAGACCCGGTCCGCCATTAAGACAGAATATGACGTCATCGCCAGCCCCAAAACTATAGGCCACAACCTTATGAGCGCCCACGGACACTTCATACCGGTCATCCGGTTTCAACTCACGCCACATATGTTCCCCGATCACTGCTCCGACTCGTTTCCCGCGTCGAATTGTCAGCATCATTTTTCTTTTGATTTTGGACCGAATAACTAAACTACACCAGCTATAAGAAGTGATAGGATGCAGCTCTTCTGGAGAGAGTTTGACGGGAGGAAGTTTCGGAGATCGAGATGCGCGACCAGATTGAAAGTTTCAGGCAAAACTTCACAGCTCATAAGACGCTCGACGGGCGGATTGACGAAATATTTCTGGCTATGAAGCCGCTTGGCTTCGAGGCTCTGATCTATGACTACACTCCATCTGCCTTCGATATGAATGGCGAGATGATGGGGCCATCGCTGATGAAATTGCGCAACATCAGCGACGACATGCCGGAGTTCTGGGCTGAAAAAGGCTATTTTCGTATTGATCCCGTGCAGCGGCTCGCCTGTCGTGCATCCGTTCCGTTCTTCTGGAATTACGAAGAGAAGTCCGAATCTTTGCTGCAAGAATTCATGACGGAAGATACAACACCCGTCGCAAATTATCTGCACGAGCGCGATATATCTGCTGGTGTCACGGTTCCCATTCATATGCCACACGGCGATTACGCAACCGTCACCGGCGTTTTCTCCGGCACGCGTTCCGATTTCAAGCAGCGCGCCTTGCGCTACGTTGCTGATTTTAATCTGATGGCGCAAATTTTCCATCAAACCGCCTATGAACTTTTCGATGAGCGGATCCGCGGCATTGGCAAGGTACATCTAACGGATCGGGAACGTGAATGTCTGCGCTATGCAGCCGAAGGACTCTCTGCAAAGGAAATATCCCGTATTATTGAACGTTCCGTACCAACAGTGGTGATGCACTTGAATGCGGCATCAAAGAAGCTCGGTGCAAAAAATCGCACGCAAGCAGTTGTACGAGCCACCCGCGCCCGTCTTCTCGATGCGTAATCGCAACGAGCACCTATAAGTTATGATAGCTGCCGCAGGTCAATAAGCAGCGTTATGGTTCTCCAAAAAGTAGATAAATGGAGGACCAATTGGCTTCAATCACGCAAACAGAAGGTTACGTCCCTTTCCGTGACTATAAAACCTGGTACCGTATTACCGGTTCCCTCAATTCGGAAAAACTTCCGCTTGTCGTCGCTCATGGCGGTCCGGGCTGCACACATGACTATGTGGACGCCTTTACGGATATTACAGTGCTCGACGGTCGCGCGGTCATTCATTACGATCAGCTTGGCAATGGAAACTCTACTCGCCTGACGGATAAAGGGCCAGATTTCTGGACCGTCGATCTCTTTCTCGAAGAACTTGACATGCTACTGAAGCATCTCGGTATTCAGGAGCGATATGCTTATCTCGGCCAATCTTGGGGTGGCATGTTGGGTGCAGAACACGCCGTTGGACAACCTGCAGGCCTGAAGGCGCTCGTTATTGCAAACTCGCCCGCTAACATGCATACATGGGTGGCGGAAGCCAACCGCTTACGACGCGAACTTCCCGTTGATGTGCAGGAAACTTTGTTACGGCATGAAAAAGCGGGCACGCTGACCGATCCTGAATATATCGCAGTCTCTCGCGTATTTTATGATCGCCATGTCTGTCGCGTAAATCCATGGCCTAAGGAAGTCGCACGAACATTCGCGATCATGGATGAGGACAATACCGTCTATCGCAACATGAACGGTCCGACTGAATTTCATGTAATCGGCACGATGAAAGACTGGACAATTGAAGACCGCCTCAGCCGCATTCAGGCACCAACGCTTGTCGTCTCAGGCCGTTATGATGAAGCAACGCCATTGGTTGTGAAGCCCTATGTGGAAAATGTTCCGAACAATAAGTGGGTACTATTTGAGAAATCTAGCCATATGCCACATGTCGAAGAGCGCGATCTATGCATGAAGACCGTATCTGACTTTCTAAACAGTGTTGAAACGGTTTAAACTCAACGTCGTCAGTTAAACTCTGGCGACTTTGTTCGCATTTCGATGGTCAGCCCCGTCATGTCAGGTACTTTCTATTCTAAACTGCAACATGCCAATAGATTCATGATGTTAGCCATGGAGAAAATTGGATGTCGAATTGCTATTCGCAAATCACCTTGCCTGAAAGTCGTGGTCTTTTCGAACTCAAGAAGCTCAAAGTCCCTCTCGGCGATATTGCGCAACTCGTGTGTCATCATCGCTCGACGAGCTATCGCGAGATCAAGCGCAACGGCTTTCGGGACATAGAGATACCAGACTATAACGGCTATCATAGCTTTGTTGCCGACAACATCAGCAAAGACGTGCACTAATTCGTTTGTGGAGTATCTTCTGAGCAAGTTCGGCTTAAATTTTCGCCAATCATATTCGAAACACTATCTGCCGCATCGCGTATAGGATCTGGCGCTAAATGAGCATATCGTTGAGTTGTCTGAGATTGACTGTGCCCTAACAATTTCCCAACCAGATATAAGCTTTGTCCCGACGACACGGCCATACTTGCAAAATTATGACGAAGATCGTGGATACGCAGATCACGTAGATCCGCCTCTGAACGAATATCATGCCATGTCTTTTGGATACTGAGCGGTCGATCTCCGCCTACTGATGACGGAAAAACCAATGGTGAGCCGGCGACTTTTGGGAGTGATTTTATCAATGATAATGCACTGTCACCTAGGTGCAAAACTTTTTGACCAGTTTTGCTATCTGGTAATTTCGCTATTCGGTGTTCGAAATCAATCCACGACCATTGCAGGGTCAGCGCCTCGTTCCTTCTACATCCTGTCATGGAGAGAAACCTTATCGCGGCAACTGCAAATATGCTTACCCCCTTCCTTTCCGCCGAATCGAGGGCTTTTCCCAGTCTATCCAACTCCTCAGGAGTGAGGTACCTATCATGGGTCTTTAGCTTAAACTGCTTCGTGCCCAACGCTGGATTATCGGCACGATATCCATTCTCAACCGCGAACGATAACATTGACGACAATAAGCCTAACGTCCGATTGGCAGCGCCCTTTCCTCCGGTAACTCGGGCTAGCCCTCGGACTTTTGTTTTGACTCGAGCCGCGGTTTTGCCGGTAGCGACGTCGTTAATAAACTTTTGAATATCCGCTCGGCGAACATCTTTTACTTTAATCCGCCCGATTAAAGGAGCGATATGCCGAGCCATCAGCCCTTTTTCATTTGCAATAGTCAGCGACTTTTTATGTGCGCATGCGATTTCCCAATAGATCTGACCGAGCTCTTCGATAGTGATGTCATTACGACGCGACCGTTTCGCTTCGTACGGATCAACCCCTTTAACAATTTCACCAAGGAGACGCTTTGCTTCGTCGCGAGCTGCTTCTGCAGACCATGGCGCTCCAAACGCTCCGATCGTAAATCGCTTTAAGCTTCCGTTCAGCCGGGATTGGAGAACAAATATCTTTTTTCCCGTTGGCGTAACTTTGACGCCAAATCCTTTGAGTTCATCATCCCAATGAAGAACATCCTTGTTGATCGGTTCAATTCCGTCGACGTTGCGCTTTGTTAATTTCATTACGTGCCCCTGATTGCTAGCAATCAAATAGCAATCAATTGAACGGGAATTGCAAGGATTTATGGTGATGCAGGAGGACGATGATTATCGCTAACTGTTTGTTTTCGTTATCACCAGTGATGACCAGGGAAATACAGTGATCATGCCGCATACTATTCGTAATGATGGGGTCGCGTGTTCGAGTCACGCAAGCGGCACCAGCAAATCAAAAACTTAGCACTTAAAAATCAGATGCGGCGATAAGGAAAACTCGTTCGGATAACGAATAGGGTGACCAATGGGTTCTCATGTTAATAGCCTTCAGTTTTCCAGACGTTCACTGGTAATGCTACATCGGCTTGTGCATCGGCCACGCTTCAGATAGGAGATTTCGGTATTTGGGCGCTTGTTTTTAAAAGGGGCAGTTCGCCATGTCAGGCGCAGCAACAAAATTCAAAAAAATCAAATACAATATATTGCTAGTACCCTCATCTATTTTCATTTTGATTTTATTCTCTTTGGGCGCGCCATTATATAAAGGCAGTATTTTGTCATTCCTGGTATTTGGGGTTATAGCGACGACATACGGCATAACAGCACTGGCTTGGCGCCCTTCAATATTCTTATCGACAACTGCTTTGTTTCTTTCGTTGGGATTTTTTATCAAATTTCTTTCTCTGAATTCATTCGGGATAGACCTCATCGAACCAATAGGCCAATTCGACGGCAGTGCCACGCAGTGGGATAAGGCGCTCAGTTTTGCATCAGCGGGCCTTCTTGGAGCTTTCCTGGCGAATTTCGTCAGCCAATTTGCTCCATCTACGAGATGCATAGCCCTTTCCTCATCCTCAGTTCCCGCCACAACGCAGCCGGTTCTCGGACTTTTACTGGTAGCACTTATGTTTGCAGCAATTTTGATATACGGCATCAACCTTCGCTGGAACGTATTACGTATTGGCTACCCATCGGAGATCGACCTTCCGTTTCCCCTCTACCCGGTGTTGGCTTTTATCATTACCTGGGGAGCGCTTATCGGTGCGCTAACGCTCACGTCATGGCTCCAAGATCCAAACAAGGCCGCATCGCCTTTGTTTTTTTATGTTTCCGGCATCATCGGCTTCATGGCATCATTTACGATGGGAAGCAGGGTTCAGTTTCTGTTGTATCTATTTGCAGCAACTTTGGTTGTTGTCAGCAGAGACGGCCTCAAAGCCGTATTCCGTCTCCAGATACTCGTCGCATTATTTGTCTGTGGCCTCTTATTCGGCCTCTCGATCGCGGCCGTCAGCTTGCAACGCAGCTTTGACTTTATGCCGCCAGTGAGCACAGCGCCTCCTTCCGAGGCGAGCAGTGCAGATGAGCCAATGGCCAGCGCGTCCGAAATACCAATTGCGCCACACACAGCGAATATTGCTTCCCAAAGCGGTATCTCAATGGAGTCGTCTCCGGCAGCGCCGACCAACACTCCTGTAAAGTCGAGCCCACCTCCGAGTGAAACCGAAGTTGGGCCAACGATGAGTTTGCGCATTCAGTTTATCGTGCATGAACTAAAGTCGCTTCTTATCATGCGTTGGGTCGGCTTAGAGGGCGTTATGACAACCGCAGGTTCATATGAAACCCTCGGGATGCCGCTATTCAAAACAGCGTTAAGCGAAGATCCCGGAATGGGTACCTCAGGGATCTATCAGCACATGTCTGGTGACCTTTATGCAAATGTAAAAGGCTTTGTATTTCTTACCTTGCCCGGACCGATCGGCATCGCTTCGTACACAGGCAACTTGGCGCTCATTGCCACATGTGTATTCGTCATCATGCTCTTAGGCCACGCAATAGAAGTTTACAGTGCGAAAGTGACGCGGAACATCGGTTGTACAACGGCCGTGGGCGTATCCTTGGCCTATCTTTTTGTGCAAATGGGTTTTCCTTGGACCCTTTTTATCTATTGCGTCGAACTCTTTCTGGCCATCAGCTTCATCGCCGTTGTCAGACTTGCGCTCGTCAAGTTTCCCCCCAACAGCGAGAAAACACTGTCCGCGCAAGCGTAATACAGGCAGCTAAGCCCCGCTTGCTCCAAATCGATTGCGGTCTGGAAATGGCCGCTTTCACCAATCGCCTTGACGCCATGAATGTCCGCCCCGATTTTGAATGAACGATAGAAGACAAAAGCATCGCATTTGCGTAAGCAGCCCCGCGATAGCCTGCCAAGTGTGGTTGAGAAAAGACTGAGAGTTTACCTTCGACAATCTCCAGTGGTTCTTCGGCGCGGGCAACGCTGACAGGCCGATAGCTTGCCGATTCGTCATGAATACGAAAACACGCCAAAGGCTTTGGCAGATGCAAAAACCCGCCAATGGACGCCAATCTGAGAAAGAACTCCAAATCGGGCATTTGTCTCAGATCAGTTCGCCATGGCCCTACTCGCTCATACGCGGCACGCACAAAGAAAGCGCCCGGTCCCGGCAGACAGTGCAACCGAGCATACAACTCATATTCCGAATAATCCGGTGGCGTTACCAATTGAGTGGTCTGGCCCTGTGCGTTAAGCAGGTAAAAGTCTGGATACACGAGTACGGAGCCGGGGCTATTGCGCAATACATTCACACACTGCTCCACGGCGTTTGGAAGCAGGCGATCGTCGGCGCTCAAATATGACAAAATCGAACCGGATGCGGCGTTCCAGCCATTCCTCAAAGCTACGCTTTGCCCCTGATTTGTTTGCCGGATAAGTTGGACCCGATCTGCAAACGTAGCAGCAATTTCATAGGAACAATCGGTCGAACCATCATCAACGACTATGACTTCCACTTCCTTATAAGTCTGTTCGAGCAGACTCGTGATCGCCTCAGCAAGATATTTTTCACAATTATAAACCGGAACCACGATACTTACTTTTGGCATTGTCATTTAAGCTGCCCCGCCATAGCAACTAGATCGTCTGCGATTTTATCCCAAGAATAGTGTCTCTGCACATATTCATGCCAGCGCTGCCCCTGTTGCCCACGCTTGCCGTTCTCCAGCATAGATTTCAGAGCCTGCGCAATCGAATTAACTTCACAAGCACAAATAATGCCGGCATCAATTTCTTCGATCACCGACAGACCACATTGATCGGTGGCGACAACTGGAAGACCTGATGCACCCGCTTCCAAGGCGACAAGTGACATCGCTTCAGCGCGCGATGGAATAGCAAGAAACAATGCCTCGCGATAAAGCTCCGTGCGCTGCATTTCATTGACAAAGCCCAGGAACCGGATGCGCTGGGTCAGCCCCATTTCCGCAGTTCGAGCTTGGAGGCTCTCTTGGAGCCCCAGATCAGGACCAGCCAGCATCAGAGTTATGTCAGGATAATGTTTTGCCAACATCCCGAATGCATCAACGAGAAGATCAGGTCCTTTGATAGGTGCGAGCCTGCCTACATAGAGGATATAAGAGCCTTTCGGCGTTTCGCTGAGTGGGATATTGGCTGACCGGACGGCGCCAGCAATGGCACCATTTGGCAAAACGACAATGCGATCTGCTGGTAGATACAGATCTTCCACGAATTGCTGTTTCTCAAGCTCGGTAATGGTAAGAATTTTGGTAGCTTTTCCAAGCAATAACCAACCCCAAAGCCGGTGGAAAAGTTTCGCCACTGGACGTGCCTCTTTTAGCAACGCCAGTTCACCAGCGGGGCAAATAAAAAAGGGCTTGCTCGTCAGGAAGGCTATAAAGGCCGTCAGGACGGATAGAAGATTCCAGTACCCCAGAATATGAACTATCTCAGCGCTATTCACCAAACTCCACAGACGCCACGGAGAAACAAATGGTATTGTGAATTTGACCCGCGCCGATCCGGTTATGTAAATTCGTGCGTCAGCGGCCGTCAATTCGTCGGCTATCGACCCAGCTTCAATCGTTGCGACAGAGCATTCGTGTCCCGCCGCTATTAATGCTTTCGTTAATTGCCGGGTTCTCTCGGCTGTCCCCGCGCCACGTTCGCTATCCAAGGATACACAGGTAAGCAGCAATCTCATTGAATGCCTCTAAACGCCAGTTTCTCAAGATACAAATCAAGTTCTGCAGCAAAATCAGGACGCTTGACGCCCGCCCGCTCCAGCAGTTCAGTGGAAAAGCGTCGCATAGGCAAAACTGTAGACTGCCCCCGCGCTTTCAGTGCCATTTCTAAACAGAAAGGGGGAAGTTGTGGCAGGCTGCTCAAATTCCTTCTGCCACAGAAGCGAAGAATTCTTTCATGCATATACGCAAAATTATTGCGTTCATCGTCGTCATCCGTGACGAGCAGTGTGTCATACTCGCCTGTTTGAACCAGTGCATATCTGACAGCAGATAGTACGGATGCCACACTCACTAGATGCATGCGGCGGCGCCCATAAAGCGCTCTTCTCAGACCAAGTTTCCATAAAGGTGCTGCTTGAGCCTCACTGAAAAATGAAATGACGTTGCGCCCACCCTCGCCGTAAACGGCTCCTAATCGCAATACAGACAGAGCCATCGAAGAAGCACGAAGCAAATCCTCAATCTCACAGTGTTCCCGAGCGTAAGCGCTATCCGGCACGGGAACGCTCTGCTCATCAATGAACAAGGCATGGCTCCCGTTATAAACGTCGATGGAACTGAGATGAACAAGGCGTTGCATGCCTGCCTGGCAAAGGGCAGGCAGAAGAGTTTTCATAAAATCCAGACACCAACCACTGCCATCGGGCCGCAACATATTAATTACAACGTCACAGTTTCGCAGCCTTCGCTGCGCGGAGAGTGCGTGTCCTTCACGAAGATCAACCACATTCACAGAAGTATCGGCAAGCCAGTCGGCTTTATTCCGGTGGACCAGATAGTGCAACTCGTATTCAGGATTCGATGAAAAATCAGCGGCGAACAGTCGTCCCAAAAACCCTGTTCCCCCAAGCACAACAATAGAGCGTTGAGATCTTCCTGTCATGATGGAGAAACCTCTGCCAGACTGGATTGCCGGGGATGAATTCCAAAAACGGTGGTATCAAGATTGAAATGCTGTCTCGCCTGGAACGCGAAAAGAGACACCTGTAAAATATTGCCTATTGCCATGGCCGCCGCGAGGCCTGCTACGCCAAAATACTCCAACCCAGAAATGGCCAACAGGATGGTAAATCCTCCAACGACCAAAGTTATCCGCATGGTCAGAACTTGTTGCCCGCCGGTCATCAGCAACACGCCTGCTGCGCCACAAGCTGCATGTATGACCTGTGCAAATCCGAGAATGGCAAACAGATAGTATGCTTCTATATATGCCTCATTCCAGAAACTGATCAGATAATATCCGAACAAAAGGAAAGCAAAATAAGCCAAACTCGCAAGAAAAGTACTGTTTCTTGCCGTTGAAGAAACTAGCTTTCGTAGTTCAGCGTTTCTCTGAGAAATTCTATATTCCACTGCGACGGGTGCCAAGGCGGCATTCGCGACCGCCAATGGAAAAAGCAACAGTCCTGAAACACGCGTGGCAATGCCATAGACAGCTACTTCCTTTGCTCCATACCATTGCGAAAGCAGAAGTATATCTGCCTGAGATACAAGAAAAAGAACAAGAGAACTGAGAAGATTGGGAATGGATTTTCTCGTAAAAACAACGATCCTCTTATTATGAAATCTCTTTCGCGGGAGTTTTTTAATTCTTCCATGCAGCTCCATAATGGAAAGGAGGAAGACAAGGAATGAACCGGTAAGACCGCAATACAGAACATAATGAATTTCGGATTTATCCGAGAAAATAAATACAATGCCTATATATACCGGTATAAAAATACTCGACAAGGTAATTAGATAATTTGCCAAACCATAAGATCGCAAAGCTCTTAATATTTCACATGAGATCATTGTTTGAGCATTGAAAGATGCGATCATAATCACACAGATCCAAATCATACTATCGAATATTCCAAAACTATTCTTTAAAAAGAAGAGAAAAATGAAATAGAAACTCGCCAGCACCGCAGAAATGAGCATTGAAGCGAATGTTACGGAAACGATAAAAAAACGCGCTTCCGCCAATTTATTCTGAGCTATATATGTAGAAAGAAAATGCGGAATGGTAAAAGTAAAGCCAAATTGAGCAACAGTGGATAGAGCAGCAATCGCGACTTGCGCCTGAAAAAATACTCCTACTGCCGATTGTTCCAGCACCAATGGTAATAATAAGGAATTTGCTATGCCACTGACCAGCAAAATGACCTTGCTCGCAGCCGTAGCGCCGCGCGACTTGGTGAAGCTTAGCTCTTTCAAGCTATTATAAGTTGTCTTAGACGCGAGGGGGGAATTGAGGTCCTTTTCTACAGCCATCGATCAGTACACCTCTGCTGAGAGTTCCCGCGCTTAGCCAGCCCCTCGAGAATATGCTCTAGCCGATCCACGATATGCACAAAGTCAAATTCCTGCCGATAATAAGCAGGCCCCGCCGCCGCCATTTGCAGGCGATTTTCTTGTGGCATTTCGATCAGATCAACGACAGCTTCAGCTAGCTTAACGCTGTTACCAGCAGGCGATGTGATCCCTGCACCGGAATCCTGAATGATACGGGCACCTTCGCCATCAAGCATTCCGAGTAATGGCACGCCGGCAGCCAGATATGATTGCACTTTGCTCGGTACGGTCAGCGCGAACAGTGGCTCTGCTTTCAGCGAAACAAAAAGAGCATCCGCCGCACGATGGAAGCGCGGCATCGCTTCTGGCGGAAAAGCACCATGCAAACTGACTCTGTGCGTCAAACAACGTTGTTCCAATTGCGCTGCGAACCAATCTGCCAACCTGCCATCGCCGACAAAATTCCAGTGCAAATCGTCGCGATGAGCCAGCGTTGCGATTGCATCCAGCACCGTTGGAAAATCTTGTGCTTCGCCAATATTGCCAAGATAATAAATGTGAAAGACGGATTTTTTTTCCCGTTTGTCCGTACATTCGGCTTCATCACCGGACGGCGCCCAATTTGGTAGATAGCTTACCGGAACATGTGTCGGCACCTGTTGCTTCAGACGGGGCAGAAACGCTTGCGATTGTGCGAGTACGTGGTCTGTGTGTTTGTAAACCCAGGAAAGAAAACAATCAGCCCAACGTAGAAGCCGTCTAGATCGGACAACACCAATTGCAGCCAACGTATCCGGCCACAGATCCTGAACCCAGAATACGGCAGGCGCACGTTTCAGCCGCCGCAGCACAACACTCGGCAACCCAATGGTTGCCGGCGAGGGCTGAAAGACCAGAACAGCATCGAAAACCCGTCCTCGCAGTTTCCAGACGCCCAGCGTAGCCGCCGACAAGGCAAAACTGATATAATTGCCGACGAGACCGATAGTCCTATAACCTCGCGGCACAAGAGGTACCCTGACAATGTCAGTATTACCAATTTTGCTCCATTGATCCGGCGAGTTTTGGAATTCTGCAAAAATCTTGCCGTCTGGATAGTTCGGCCACCCGGTCAAAACGCAGATGTCATGCCCACGTCGCTCCAGTTCCACAACAAGTTCGTTAATGCGAAAATTCTCGGGCCAGAAGTATTGACTGAGGACGAGAAGGCGCATGCCCTCACTCCTTTCGCCAGACGTAGCTATTCACGTAACTGGTATAGCTAAGCAGAATGCGCAGCACCTTTTGCGAGACATTGTCTACGTTATAATCGGTCACCAGACGCATCAATCGCGTCTCTCCTGCGGGCTGACGTTCCAGAATGGCCAGTCCCTGAAGAATCCGCTCCAGCACAAGGCCGACCATCATGACGGCTCCTTCTTCCATGCCTTCCGGACGTTCATGCGCTTCACGCAGGTTGAGCGCCCGAAGATTGAGAAGAGAAGCTTCCTCGGTAATGGTGCCGCTGTCAGACAAAACAGCCTTCGCATTTATCTGCAGCCAGACATAGTCCAAAAAGCCAAGGGGCTTTAATAGACGTACATTGGTCGAAAATTCGAGTTGCAATTCATCGATACGCTTGCGCGTACGCGGATGAGTTGAAACGATAACTGTGCGCTCAAGCGCCAAGTGGTTCAGAATTTCCGCTAATCGAGCCAACTGGCGCGGGTTGTCGACATTTTCCTCGCGATGCGCGCTGACCAAATAAAAGTCACCCGCTTCCACATCCATATCCTGTAAGACCGTCGAAGCTTCTATCTGTGTGCGGTAATAGCTGAGTACCTCACCTAGTGGACTCCCTGTCTTGATGACGCGGTCAGGTGCCATCCCCTCGCGCAGAAGATACTCGCGCGCTATATCGCTATAAGTGAGGTTAACATCCGAGATGTGATCGACAATCTTGCGATTTATTTCCTCCGGGACCCTCTGATCAAAACTACGATTGCCCGCCTCCATATGGAAAATCGGAATCTTTCTCCGTTTCGCCGCAATAGCTGCCAGAGCGCTGTTTGTATCACCTAGGATCAGTACGGCTTCCGGCGCCTCTGCTTCCAACAACGGATCAATCGCAGTGATAACTTGACCGATCGTCGCCGCTGGTGTTTCGCGAGCCGCCTCAAGAAAATGATCTGGTCGTCGAACTTGTAGCTGTCGAAAGAAAACGTCATTCAACTCATAGTCATAATTCTGACCGGTATGCACGACTCTATGATCGCAGAATTCATCGAGCAGCGGAATAACACGTGAGAGGCGTATGATCTCTGGTCTAGTACCGAGGATCGTCATCACCTTGAGCTTCTTCATCGCCTTCTCTTCTTGCCTTCGCGAAGAGGCTTGTAATGCTGAACGTAGTCGAAATGCATATCGGCGATCAGCTTCTCCCAAGCAGGAGGTTGATAATTCAATAGGTGGCGAATGCGATCTGAATTCAGGGAACGGTCCAGACGAGGATGCATACTGCGGGAGATATCAACTTTATGGCCATATACGGACGCAATCAGACGAAGCAGACGGTCCTTGTCGATCGGCGCAGCACTCAAATGATATAGGCCCTGCAACTCATCACGTGGCAAGACATAGTGTTCGATCAAACGAGCGATTTCGATCGTCGGAAATCCGGAAAAGACTACCCCCGCATAACCCGAAACAGTCGAGTTCGTATGAAGGAACCAGTCTACGAGACTTAAATGATTGGCTAATTCATGTCCGATCAGAGATGTTCGTAAAGTCAAATGCCTGCCGTAATTCACCTCTCCAAGATGTTTGGACCGGCCATATAGATCATCCGCATCAGCACGATCAGCTTCTCGATAGTTCCCAGAGTCACCTGCGAATACACAATCAGTCGAAAAATGAACCAATCGCGCACTATGAGCGTCGCACCAGCTTGCCAACTGATGGGGCAACAAGGCATTGATCGCGACTGTCTCTTCGACATTCAAAGATGCCTCTCGCTGCTTGATCAGTCCCACGCAATTCAAGATAACGTCTGGCCTAATCGAATTGAGCGCAGCCAATAGTCTTGTTTTATCAAGAACGTTGACATGCCCATGCAGAGTTGCCGGATGCACATCCGGCAACATATTTGCATCACCGCGTAGCGTGCCATGGACTTTGTAACCTGCGCTCAGACTCAGGCTACGCAAAAGTGTATAGCCGAGCATACCGTTGGCGCCCAAAATAAGCACCTTGGTCATGCAGCATCATCCACGGCTTGAAACTCACCTTTTAAGGCCTTGCGAACCACACTCAACTCCAGAAGAAGTGATTTGGCTTCCTCAACACTAAGTTGATCCGTGTTATCAGAGCTGTAGTCATCGGCCCGAGTAATCTCCGAGTGCCCCTCTTCGAAGAACTTCGCGTAATTCAAATCCCGGTTATCAGGTGGAATGCGATAGTAGCCGCCAAGGTCTTCTGCCAAGGCCATTTCTTCCCGGCTCAAAAGCGCTTCACTACGTTTCTCGCCATGACGCGTTCCAATAATCTTGATGGGATAGTTCGGTACATTTAACAGTTCGCACAATGCTCGAGCCAGCGTAGCCAACGACGCCGCTGGCGCCTTCTGCACATATATGTCCCCGTTCGAACCATTCGTAAACGCAAACATGACAAGTTCAACGGCTTCCTCAAGCGTCATCATGAAACGCGTCATGCTCGGATCTGTCAGCGTCAGAGGTATCCGCTGCCGGATCTGGTCTATAAAAAGGGGAATAACCGAACCCCGCGATCCCATCACGTTCCCGTAACGCGTTGTGCAGATCGTCGTTCCCGAACCGCCTAGCTCTCTCGCTTTGGCGTTAGCGACCTTCTCCATCAACGCTTTGGAGATACCCATCGCACTTACAGGATAAACTGCTTTGTCCGTACTAAGGCAGACCACGCGGCGAACATTGCAGGCCTGTGCAGCGTTGATCATGCACTCGGTGCCCAACACATTTGTACGCACAGCTTCCATCGGATAAAACTCACAGGATGGAACCTGCTTGAGAGCGGCCGCATGGAAGACATAGTCCACACCACGCAGCGCACCTGCCAAACTGTTATAATCTCGAACATCGCCCAAATAAAACTTCAACTTCGGACTAGCGTATCGAAGCCTCATGTCGTGTTGTTTTTTTTCATCACGACTAAAAATTCGGATTTCACTTAGATCACTGTCAAGAAAGCGGTCCAGTACCGCATTTCCGAATGACCCGGTTCCCCCCGTTATTAGCAAACACTTGTCTACCAACATCCCCGCACCAATCTTATCGAGTTTGCACTTACAACTAAGAATCACTACTCCCGCCAACTCTGTTGCATAGATTGAGCTCTGGGAGCAATAATTCTATGAACATTCTTGAGAAGCAGAGTGGGCGCAGTGATCGTATCTGGTATGCTTGGCCTGCCCCTCAAACCATTGCGCAGAACAAAGAAGCTCCGCCTAGAATCAGCCGACCATCGACGCGAGTTTTCCAAGAGGTGGCAGAAAGTGCAACCCGACAGGCCGCATTTTCGCCGCTGATAAAGGCATCAAATCACCTACCTCAACATCCGTTTTGATCAGAGGGAGTTACAACACGGAAAAAGAGGTGGCAGTCGAAATATTTAACAGACATTCTGTCAGTGCCGAGGGTAGAAATACTTCTGACAACATGAAGATTGCAGATCATCTCTGGTAGCTCTGCCCTATCAGCTTGCGATAAATGCGAGCACCTTGTCAGCCTGCATACTCGTGAATGAATTATACCCGAGAATAGAGCCTTTCGCCAGTTGCGCGAGATATGACATGTCGCTGGGAACTACGCAGGCCACCGATAAACTGACTCAACTTAAGGCCACGACATTGATCGGATTGCGAGAATGGGCACACATCAGCCATGCCCATTGAACACCAGTCAAGAACAAGAAAATATCTGGACCGACTGCACAGTCCCCATTACCTAGCGTAGCTAATAGATAAAATAGGGGCAGGGATTCTTTGCAGAAGAACAGCGATATCGAAGCGCTGCGGGGTTACGCTATAGCGATCACTTTTGTAGCTCATTTGGATGGCCTATTTATAACTTGGAAGCCCGCACTTTCCACATTTTGGCTTGGAGGAGGCGTCGATCTTTTTTTTAGTATTTCCGGATTTCTAATAACGGCGGGTTTGATGCGATCAATCGATTCGCGGACGAGGTTTTCCGTCTACGCGCCAAAATTCTGGCTGCGACGTATATTTCGAATATGGCCCGCAGCTATATTCTGGTCAACGTGCTATATGATCGTCGCAATTGTATTCATACGTTCCGAAGATCGGAATTATCAAAGTATAATTCTGAACAATTGGTTTTATTCTTTGATAAATGTACAGAATTTCTACATATATTATTGCGTTAATTTTGAAACACTCACGTGCAAACCAACAGCCATTTGGCATTACTGGAGCCTTTCACTGGAAGAACAGTTTTATATATTTATACCTATCTTAATTCTTATCACCCCCAATCGTAGAATACTTATTCTGCCTTTGCTCGCTTTAGCTATCTGGCAGAGCTGTACCATTCGGCCGTGGGGACAGTTATTGTGGTTTATCAGAACAGATGCCCTGCTTTACGGAGTAGCGGTGGCTCTGACCATCCATTTTTACGCCGAAAAAATAAATATATTGAGGTCCGCTGTGCCCAGGCGGGCATGGCAAGCACTATTGGGAACGGCAATCGTGGCATTAATCGCGGTGTCCCAACCGTCCATAATGCCTCATTATATGGGGCTAGTCGCGATCGTTGCTGGCTCAATAGTCTTTCTCGCCGCCGGGAATCAGAACCTGCTTACCTGCAGATCTTCGTTTAGAAGCTTTGCAGAATATATTGGAAGCAGATCCTATTCTTTATATTTGGTACATATGCCAGTTATAGCTTTGGTACGTCACTTCCTGATTGAAGATGGCCTAATTCTTAGTGAGGGCCAAAGGTTCGATCAAATTCTCGGGCTTTTATTTGTCATCGCGATTTCGTTGGGATTGTCGGAGTTTTCATATCAGATTATTGAAAATCCACTTCGCAGATATGGGAGAATGCTATCCGAAAAATGGCCTGCTACGGCAGCCAAGGTGCTTAGTTCCAACATGTGACGACCTGACTTGCGTGCGAATAATTTCGGCGTTTTAAAGCGCGGTGCTTAAAACGGCTTAGTGTAATTGTAAGCTCTAAAAAACCTCCGCCAGCGAACTCGCATCGACGGCAGCCGCACCAAGTTGAGGTGCTTCGATTGCCCGGCACTTGACCCGCAACCGCTCGACCAGCTCGGCTATCGCTGGTTTCTCCACGCTGCCGCCCCGCAGACCGCCATGCGAGAATGCTTCCGGTCGGCGATAGTGGCGTTGGCATAGGCAGCCATGTCAAACAGAAGCCCTGGCTCTCGCGATCTTCGGTCCGAGAACCAACACCGTTGCGCACCGTATCGCGCCGATCACGGACATTCACCTGCCTTCTCCAAATACACTGATGACAACGTTACCATCGCATGTTATAGGGCAAAAATACAAATGGTAACGTTATCATTGATTGGAGGACATCAGTTGATAGCAATCCAGCTGCAGATTTTCGAGCGAGATCCGGTCGGTCACACTACATCAGGCTTCAGATATCGCGTTCAAGCCCTTTCTTTCATCGTGAAGGGAGAACAGTCGGGGCGGGCCCACAATGCCTAGCCTGAATTTCCGCCCTATCTGGCGTTATGAGGATGCCCTGATCGAAGGCGTCTATACAACGCTTTTTCTGGCGATTGTCGCGGCGATCATCGGACTGCTGATTGGCATATGTGGTGCTATTCTCATGCGAAGCGGGCCGCGCCCCGTCAAACTTCTCCTGCGCGGCTATATCGAGATCATCCGCAACACGCCTGTTCTCATTCAGATATTCATCATCTTCTTCGTCCTGCCTAACTTCGGACTGAAGCTTGATCCACTCGCAGCAGCCTCCATTGCACTTGGACTTTATTTCGGAGCCTATGCGACCGAGATCATTCGTTCGGGTATAGATTCCATTCCGTCAAGCCAGACCGAAGCTGGTATGTGTCTGGGGCTGACGAGATTTCAGGTGCTGAAACATGTCATCCTGCCCCCTGCCCTTCGCAATATCTACCCGTCAATCACCAGCCAGTTCATCCTTCTGCTGTTAGGAACGTCCATCGCCTCACAGGTTTCGGCAAACGAACTCTTTCACGTTGCCGGTGTCATCGATAGCCGTACCTATCGAAGCTTTGAAGTCTATGCCCTCATCTGCGCCATCTATGTGGCCCTGTCGCTGTCTTTCAAAATGATCTTCGCGATCCTTGGAAGCCTGTTCTTTCGCTGGCCGGTAAGACGTTAGGGGGAACATAATGCGCAGCTTCAATCTTCAAGATCTCCTCGCGTTGCTGGAAGCACTGAAATGGACGGTGGCGCTCGTTGCCGTTGCACTCGCACTCGGCGGACCGCTCGCACTTGGTCTTTCACTCATGCGGACGGGCAAGGCCTCTGTTCCGCGTTTCGTCTCCACCGCTTTTCTGGAAATCGTACAGGGAATTCCGCTTCTCGGATTGCTGATGTTCTTCTATTTCGGCATCCCGGTTTTCCTCGGATTTGATGTACCCGCCCTGGCGGCGGTCGGTATCGCTTATGCGATATACACGGCAGCATTTCTGGGCGATATCTGGCGCGGCGGCATACAGGCTATCAAGCATGCACAGTGGGAGGCTGCCGCCTGCCTCGGTATTACGCGCTGGCAGCAATTCCGCTATGTGATCGCACCTCAAGCCTTTCGTATCGCCCTGCCTGCGACTGTGGGTTTCCTCGTACAGCTTATCAAAAACACGTCACTGGCTTCGGTTGTGGGTTTTGTCGAGCTGGCCAGAGCCGGACAGATCGCAAGTGCGGGAACCTTCCAGCCCCTTCTCATCTACTCGGTCGTGGCGGCAATTTATTTTGCCATCTGCTTTCCGCTCACTTCATGGTCCAGAAAATTGGAGGCCAGACTTAATGGCGCTCGTTGAAATCAGAGATGTCCGCAAGAAATTCAGCGAGCTCGAGGTCTTGAAAGGCATATCGCTCGATATTTCCCAGGGAGAAATCGTCACCATCATCGGCAAAAGTGGTTCCGGCAAAAGTACGCTCTTGCGATGCATCAACGCGCTGGAACATATCGATGAAGGCGAAATCCGCATTGACGGGCAACGCATGGCGACCGACATGCCCAATCTGCGCCAGATGCGGCAGAAGGTTGGAATAGTGTTTCAGGCATTCAATCTTTTTCCGCATATGACGATTGAACGCAATGTCACTCTGGCGCCTGTCCTGACCGGCAAGACCGATGGGAAGGCAGCCCGGGCGCTGGCTCTCGACGTACTGCAACGGGTGGGGCTTGCGGATAAAATCGACGCCTATCCCGAACAAATGTCCGGTGGACAACAGCAGCGTGCTGCAATTGCACGCTGTCTTGCCATGTCACCACAACTGATGCTGTTCGATGAAGTGACATCCGCACTAGACCCCGAGCTCGTCGGCGAAGTGCTCAAAGTCATGGAAGATATGGCACGACAGGGGATGACGATGGTGCTTGTCACCCACGAGATGGGTTTCGCCCGCAATGTCGCAACCAAGCTTGTCTTCATGCATCAGGGGCGTGTCTGGGAGCAGGGAGCGCCCAGGGACCTTTTTGAAAATCCGCAAACACCGGAACTGCGAAGCTTTATCGGCGCGAGTGCCTGAACGGCATCGTTCGAAAAGAACAATCGACAAATGGGAGAAAAAAATGAAGAAATTGCGCGCTATCTCAATCGTTACGACCGTGGTGGCCGGACTGATGTCTGTCGTGCCATCTGCCATGGCTGACAAGCTTGAAGACATTACATCCAGCGGAAAAATCCGTATCGGTGTTCTTCTTGACGCCGCCCCATGGGGGTTCAAGGGAGCCGATGGCAAGGATACGGGTCTCGACGTCGCGCTTGCCGAATTGATGGCAAAGGACCTCAACGCCGATCTTGAACTGGTGCCGCTGACCGGCCAAAGCCGGATTCCTAGCCTTTTGGCGGACAAGATCGACGTCATGATCGCGGCAACGGGCGCCACGCCCGAGCGTGCGCAGCAGGTTATGTTCTCCCAGCCATATGCTGCGGTGAATCTTGGCGTTTACGGCGCCAAGGGAACAGCCCGCACTGAAAATGTGGCCGACCTCGCAGACAAGCAGGTTGCCGTGGCGAAAGGGTCCACGCTTGACGTCTGGCTTACGGATAATGCACCCGACGTGAAGGTGGTGCGCTTCGAGGATACACCTGCCGCCATTGCTGCCTACCTTGCCGGACAAGTGGAAATGTTTGCCGAGAACAGCGCCATTTCGGTTAAAGTAAGCGAAGACAATCCCGACAAGGCAACGGATCTTGTCTTCCTCATTCGCCAGTCCCCCGCGCATGTGGCCGTCAAGCAAGGCGAGCAAAACCTGCTCAACTGGGTGAATACGTTCATCTTCTACAACAAGCTTAGTGGCAAGCTTGGCGAGCTGCAGGAAGAATTCTTCAAAGAAAAGCAGGACCTGCCAAACATGTAATTGCGGACAGTTTCCATGTGACTACCGGGTCGGATTTTATTTCGGCCCGGTAAATCTTCTACCCGGTTCTTTTTCGCCCCGAGGCAGATTGCCATTAGGCGATTACGTTATTTCCAACGATGCGGAGTCGCGGGCTCCGGCAACAGGCAAACAGATGCACACAGGACTGTTTCATTCGATCGATTTTTCCAGCAACGGCAAGTTTGTCGATTATCTCGGAATGCCGTTCTCGATCGACCGTTCACCCTATTACCACATCAAAATTCCGATCTGTCGCATCAAGAATGGAGACGGTCCGCGTGTCCTTCTAATGGCGGGCAATCACGGCGACGAATATGAGGGCGAAATTTGCCTGTCGCGACTGATCCGCCTGATAAAACCCGAAGATATCCGCGGCGAACTGACGATTTTGCCGTTCGCCAATGTTCCAGCTGTTATGGCTGCACGCCGCCGTTCGCCATTTGACGATGGAAATCTCAACCGCGCTTTTCCAGGCGATGCGTCCGGTTCGCCGACACAACGTCTGGCGCATTTTCTTGAACATGATCTCTTTCCGCGACATGACGTCATCTTCGATCTGCATTCGGGCGGGACATCAATGGCGCATCTGCTGACGGGCCTGATTGAGGAAATTGACGATCCTGTCCGCTTTGCCCGCGCCCAGGAACTGTTGAAAGCCATGGGGCTACCCTTCGCCTTCATCGCCCGCAACGGCGCTGAAGCACCGACATCCATGGCTGCAGCCACGCGTGCAGGCGCAATCGGTGTTAGCGGAGAGTTTGGCGGCGGTGGCACGGTCACGCCGGATTCGATGTCCGGAACCGCGCTGGCAATCAACAATCTGCTTCAGGCAACAGGTCTTTGCGATTGCACTTTTCTTCCGACTGTAAGGAAGACGGAAAGCACGCAATTGCTGCAACTGAACGCACACGATCAAGCCATATATGCCACGCGGCGCGGCTGGTTCGAACCGGCAGTCGATATCGGCGCCGATGTGCAAGCAGGCGACCTGGCTGGTTGGTATCACGATTTTCAGCGGATCAATGAAGCAGAGGAAGCCCTTCATTTCCAAACGTCCGGCATCGTCATCTCGCGCCGCCTGCATACCGATTGCGAAGCAGGAGACTGCCTCATTCAGGTCGCCAGGAAGATCGACTAGATCTACATGCCCGCCAGGTTGTAGTGCTTGAAAACGAGAAACCCGGCTATTCTTTTAATACATTGTCGGAATAGTGGTGTAGCAGGGCGCCAACATGATCGGAGAGCGATAGATGAAATCGCGGGCAGGCAGCAACATGGAACCGACATTCGACAACGTCTTGCGCGTCACCGGCGGCTCCGACAATGGTGGTGATGAACGGGCGCCTGTATCCATCGAGGATGTGGCACGACGGGCAAATGTTGCGCCCATTACCGTTTCCAGAGCGATCCGCACGCCCGCAAAAGTGAGCCTTGAGAAGCGCGAGCGGATACAAAACGCTATCGAGGTTATGGGTTACCGACCGGACTCTATCGCAAGCGCATTACGTTCGGGACGAACGAACATTGTTCTTGGTTTTGTTTCCAATATCTTCAGCCAGCAATTTGCAATCGCAACACGCGGATGCGCGCAGGTTCTGGAGCAGTCGGGCTTCCAGTTCCTGATTGGTGAGACCGCCTACTCCTATAAGCGGGAATCCGCGATCATCAGCGATCTGCAACAGCTCAAGCCTGCGGCGGTCTTTTTCAGCGGTGTTATCGAGCTGGAGGAAAACCGGGAGCGTCTGCGCAAGCTCAGTATCCCTATCATGGAAAGCTGGGCCTATCCGCGTGATCCTATCGATCTTCTGGTCGGAATTTCCAATACGGATGGCGGCGCCATGGCTGCCCGCCATCTCGCGGAACGCGGCTATCGGCGTGTGGCGTTTATCGGCCGTGGTGGCGGGCGCGGCGCGTTGCGCTATGAGGGCTTTGCTGCGGAATGCAACCGGTTGGGATTGACGATCGAACGAAAAATCATTTGCACGGAAGTCCACGGGATCGAGGACGGACGCCGCGCATTCGCGGAACTGCGGCCCCATAAGAAGGATATCGAGGCGGTTTTCTGCGCCAACGATCTGATTGCGTCGGGCATTTTCCTTGCGGCGCGCGATGCGGGTCTGCGCATTCCCGACGAGTTTGCACTGATCGGTTTTGGCGACAATGATCTGGCGGCAGCGGTCACACCGGGCATAACCACCATCGGCTTCGACAGCGAAGCATTGGGACGACATGCAGGCAATATGCTACTGGCAAGCCTCCGAGGCGAAGCGCTGGATCGCAAGGTGCGTTGTATGGACCTGTCGATCATTCTGCGCGGCAGCACCTGACGAGTTGGCTAAACACAGGACGGGAGCGTCAATCAACCGTAACGGACCGACACTCCCGAACGTCGTCCGTCAAGCCTCAAAGAGCCGCAACGGCAGTCATTTCCACCCGCAAATCCGGGTCGGCAAGCCGTGCTTCCACGCAAGCGCGCGCCGGCGGATTTTCGGGATCGATCCAGGCGTCATAGACCGAGTTCATCGCATCAAAATCGACGATTGCAGGCAGAAAGACATTAACTGCGAGAAGCTTTGAACGGTCCGTGCCCGCTTCCTTCAACAACGCATCGATCTTGCCAAGCACATCACGGGTCTGTTCTTCAATACCGGCTTTCCGGTCGTTCGCGACCTGTCCGGCAATGTGAACGAGCCCGCCATAGCTGACTGCCTGGCTCATTCGTGAACCCTTCTGATAGCGCATGATCATACTTTGCATTCCTTGTCTTGGTTTGGGGAGTGTTTGGGCATCAGCCGAAACAGGTGGGATAAGCGTTGATCACGGTCGCTGTTTCATCGAGACCGTAGATCAGCGAATGCCGGTCAAGGCAGGTGCACGGATGCGAAATACCGAATTCGATAACGTCACCAATGGTGACATCGGCGTCCGCCGCACATTGGATGAATGCGTGCTGGTCGTTCAGTTTGAGCACCGTCGCATCGGCAAATGCACCGTGTTTTTGACCGTTGCGAAAGAGTGAGAGCGCCTTCGGCAAGTCCTGATCGATAGCTACATCGCGCATACCGAAACCGCAGATCACCGTCCCCGGTTCCGGTCGCGAAAGCACCTCCGCCCAAAGCCGCAAAGCCGGTCGAAATGCGTTGGAAGCTTGTTCCTCACCAAATCCCTGACGCGCATCGAGCTGCTCGATGCCGCGCTCGTAGACACCGTGATCATGAAAGAAAACCGCACCGCTGCGCAGCATGATCGTAAGGTTGCCATCGACCTCCAGCAAGGGAGCCCACGCCGCCACCACGCGGTCGAAGAACAGCGAACCGCCAGCTGTCAGAAGCAAAGGCCGCAGCAAGCCGATACGGTCGCGGATGAACCGGTAAACCGCCGTTGCCTCGGACAGGAGCGCATCGATACGTGCAAGCGTTTCAACGGGATCCGGAACACCCGCAGCGCCTTCATAGGCAGCCACACCGGCGAGCGTAATATTGGCGCGTTCACCGGACAGGATCGTTTCCACAACAGACTGTGCGGTTGCGGGACTACGGGCTCCTGCCCGCGCGACGCCCAGTTCAACGAGCAATCCCAGTTTCGGCAAGTCCGCCCGCTCGTGCCATTCAGCAAGAAGACTGTTCGCCAATGCAACCGAATCCACAAACACATACATCTCGGCATCGGGATACTGCGCCAGCAGTCGGGCCAGTCGGCGGGCTGCATGGGAGCCGCCAATTTCATTCCCAAGAATGAGCTTTCTGAATCCGGCCCTCAGCAACACGGCGGCCTGCCGCATGTCGGCAACTGTTACGCCCCATGCGCCCTTATCAATAAGCCGCTTTGCAAGAACCGGCGACATCGGCGTTTTGGCATGCGGAGCGATCTCCACGGCTTGCGATTTCGCATAGGCCAGCATCGCCGTTGCATTGGCCTCAAAAGCCGCCTCATCGAGCGACATCAATGGCAAGGCCATTTCGCCATCGAAGGGTTTCCAGCCATAGTTTCCGATATCCCTGAGAAACACCGGCGCATGGCCGGTCGGAAAACCACGCACGCGGTCATCAATATCGGTGTCGCTATCGGTATCGTGAAAACGAAGATCAGACATGGTTCATTCCTGGTTCAAACCTGTTCGGTCCAACGCCAATCGGTAGGTTTGGTTTGCTGTTTGAAAGAAAAGCGCGCTTTGTTCCGAAGGGCTGCATTCGGCAACGATGTTACGGAAAGCTCCATAAAGCTCGGGGAATGACGCATACAAACCGGCGACGGGAAAATCGCTGGCGAACATGGAGCGTTCGACACCGAAACATGCTATGCAATGCTCAATGACATCTTTCAGACTATCTATGCTCCAATGCGGGTCATAAACGACCGGATTGGAAATCTTGATGCGCAGGTTTTCCGCTTTTCCGAGTCTGCGCAGACCGTCACGCCAGAGCGACATCCCTTCAGGGGTTCTGTCCGCCGGACTGCCGCAATGATTGAGCACGAACATGGTGTCCGGAAAATCATGCAGAAGGCGCTCGGCTTCCGCCATCTGCCAGGGAAAGAGCATCAGATCAAACACAAGGTCATGACGGGCAAGAGCGGTCAGCCCCGCACGCCATTGCGAATTGCTCATAAGTCCTTTGCGAGCGACAAAGCTCTTCGCCGGGTCCGGATGCCAGCTGACGATATCGCGAATGCCGACGACACGGCTGTTCCGGTTCGCTTCTGCCAGCAGGCGCGCTGCGTCAGGGTGGTCGAGCGGAACGCGGGCAATATAATGCCGGGCGATATTGTGGGATTTGTCCAGACTATCCAGCCAAACGGTTTCTTCGGTTAGAAAGCGGTGATCCCAGCCCGCTTCAACATGGATGGAAGCGACGATGTTCTGCCCCTGAACGTCTGCCAGATAGTCATCCGGCATGTAATTGCGCAGGATTCCCATACCATTGCCGGAAGCTGCCTCCTGTCCGGGTGTATGCAGGAGCCATGGATGGCGCTGCATTTCCAGATTCCACAGATGATGATGCGGGTCGATGACCGGCCCGGTATAAAGACGCGTCATCGACGCGCCTCCCGCCCGGAAATCATCAGCAATCCGAGAATGAGCGAACCGAACAGGATAGAGCGCAGGCCCGGCGATGCGTTGACCATCGTGATGAGCGCAGTTGTCGTCACGAGAAGAATGGCCCCAGGAATTGTTCCGGCGTAGGTGCCGCGCCCGCCGAGAATCGAGGTACCGCCAAGCACCACCGCCGCAATCGACAAAAGAACATATGGCTCACCAATGCCGACATAACCTTGACGGTTCATACCGAGAAGCACGATGCCAGCAAGCCCGGCAAAGAGTGCCGACAGCGCGTAGAGTGCGACCGTATTGCGGTTGACATTGACCCCGGACAACCGGGTCGCGACAGGGTTGGCACCCAGCGCCAGAAAGCGCGCACCCGTTGGTGTCTTATGAAGCAGAACCAACACAACAGCAGTCACCACCACCCACAGAATGATACTAGCCGGGATACCGAAGGGGCGAGCCGAACCCAGGAAAATTGCAGTCGCATTATTCACGGATACCGCGCTGCCGCCTGCCACGATAACCAGCAGGCCCTGAAGGAAGGTTGCCATGGCCAGTGTCATGATGATGGGCGGCACGCGCAGCCACGCCGCGCCAATTCCATTCACCGCTCCGATGATCGCCGCGATAGCCAGAACCATGACGACGCCAAGCAAGCCCGTCGGGTCCCAGTCAGGCGAGATTACCGGAAGCAGGATAGCCGTCACGGTCATGACTGCGCCGACCGAAAGATCGATACCCCCTACAATGATGACCAGCGTTTGACCGGCAGCTACGATGCCGATAATTGCCGCCAGTTCCAGAAGATAGCGCAGATGACCGTAAGCCCCGAAGCCACGCAGCGTCAGACTGGCCACAAGCCAGACCAACGCAACCAGAAGCAACGTCAGGAAAGGCGGGCTTTGCAACATGCGACGCCCGGACAGCAAGATTGAACTCATGACTTCCTCCATTTGCCCGCAAACTCCGGCAAAGCCACCGCACCAACGATAATCAGTCCTTGAGCGATATATTGCGCCACAGGAGGAAAACCTAAGAAAAACATAACGTTAATCATCACGGAAAGAAGAAGGCTGCCGCAAATGGCACCGCGCATCGTGCCTTTTCCACCAAGGAAGCCGACACCGCCCAGTACTGCTGCCGCAATGGAATTGAGGGTGAAGGGCGTGCCTATAACCGGATCGCCCGATCCCGTTTGCGCGGCTACGAACAGCCCCGCACAGGTTGCCAGGACGCCCGACAAGGCAAAGGAGATGACCTTGACCTTTTCAACCGGGATGCCGGACCGATAGGCTCCGGTCGGGTTTTCACCGGCGGCATAGATGCCAAGCCCCATCGGGGTGGCCAGAAACAGTTTCCAACCCAGTACGACGAGTACCAGAATTATGAAGGCGGAAGGCGAGTGGCCTGCCAGAAAATCGGAGAGCCAGTCTGGAATGAAACCGCCCGGTCTCGGTAGAATAAGCAAGGCTATTCCGGTGATGATGAAGGAACCCGCCAGCGTTACGATAATGGCCGGGAGGCGCATGAACGCAACGATGGAACCGGTCAGCGCACCGATGACAAAGCCGCTGAGGATAACGGCAACAACACCGCCGAAAACACCGAAGGCGCTACCCATTGTCGTGGCAGCAATGACTGCCCCCAAGCTCACCAGCGGCCCAATAGCAAGCGTTATGCCGCCGTTCAGCATCAGCAACGCCTGTGCCATGGTCACCAGCGCCAGCGGAAACCAGTTTTGCGTAAACTTGGAAAAGCCGCCTACGCTCAGAATTCCTGGGAAAAGCCAGGCATAGAGCAGAACAAAAATACCGACGACGACATAAAGCCCGGTCAGCCCCCTGTTTCGGCTGCGTTGAACGGAGATATAGAGGTTTCCTGCCGTACCCTGTTGCATCAGGCTGCCTTTCTCGACGATTTAAGGCCCATGGCAGCCCCTACAATTGCCTCTTCCGACAGGTCCCCGTGTTCCAGTGTCGCGACCATGCGGCCTTCGCGGAAAACCATGACGCGGTCGCACAGATGCACAAGCTCCGGTGTGTCGGAACTCAACAGGACGACGAGCTTGCCTTCGTCGGCAAACCGGCGCAGCATCAGGTAGATTTCCCGCTTCGTTTCGATATCGACGCCGCGGGTCGGATCGTTCAGCAACAGAATGGTCGGCTCCAGCGGAAGCCATTTGGCGAGCGCAACCTTTTGCTGATTGCCACCAGACAGCGCCTGGACCGGGCGTCCGGTGTCTCCCTTGATCGTCAGGCGTTCAGCGAGCTTGGCAACGACGCCCTGCTCGTTTGCGGCATCACGCAAACCGCGGCGTGTATATCGATCAAGCGATGGCAAAAGCAGATTTGATGCAATGGAATGCGGCAGAACAAGCCCTTCCCTCTTCCGATCCGCCGGAACATAGGCCAGGCCTGCAGAGTTTGCGGCACCGACCGATTTGAACAAGCCACTATTTCCGCAAAGTACCGCTTCACTGACTGTAGTCGGCAACGCGCCATAGAGACCCAGCAGAAAATCTTCCTGCCCTTGCCCTACCAGACCGCCGATACCGATGATTTCACCTGCATTCGCATCCATATCGACGTCCTGCACCATGCCCGCATTCATGCCGCGAATATGAAGCAGTCTTTTGTCCGTGGTGCTGGTTCGCCATGCCGGGAAAAGATCACCGGCATCGCGCCCGACCATCAGCCGAACCAGCTCTTCAGGATCGGCATTCGACAAAGACTGGTCCGCCGTCACGACACCGTCTTTCAGCACCGTGACGTGAGAACAGAGCGAACGGATTTCGTTGAGCCTGTGAGAGATATAGAGCAGCGCAACGCCCTCATCCCGCAATTTGAGGACCAGCGACGACAACACGCCCGCCTCATGTGCGGACAGCGATGATGTCGGCTCATCAAGGATGAGCACTCGCGGCTTGCGGAAGAGCGCCTTGGCGATCTCGACCATCTGCCTGCGTCCGAGCGACAGCAGGCCCACAGGCGTTTCGAGTGGCTCGGTCAAGCCGACACGTTCGCAGACTGCCAGTGCTTCCTGATGAAGGGTCTTGTAGTCGATCAGTCCGAACCGGCGTGGATAGGCACCGAGCCCGATATTCTCGGCAATCGACAATTCCGGCGTCAGACTAAGTTCCTGCTGGATGACAGCAATGCCAGCCTTGCGTGCTTGCGCCGGGTTCAATCTGGAAAGTGCAGCACCCTCCAGAACAATGTTTCCATTGTCCGGCGACAAGGCGCCGGACAACAGATTGATAAGTGTGGACTTGCCCGCACCGTTTTCTCCAAGCAGAGCGTGCACGCGACCCGGCCGCAAGGCGATACTAACGCCCTTGAGCACAGGGTTACCGAAGAACCCCTTGAACACGTTGCGCGCTTCGAGCACCGGAGCCGGCGCGTCCACGACAGGCCTAGACGAAACCTGCATGACGCCGCTTACTGCCCCAGCAACTTGTCGAACAAGGCCCGGTCGTAGTCCGAATAGACATAACCGTCAGCAGGGAATTTGTCGGCGCGTGCCAGATAGGTGTCGACATTGCTGTCATCGATGACAGGAAGCGGAACCTTGATCGACTTCGGAACATCCTTGCCTTCAAGGGCCTGTACGGCTGCGTAGACGGAGAATGCACCAAGCCAGTTGGGCTGCATGGTCGCCCAGCCTTTCAGGCCTTTTTCCTTCCAGAGTTCCAGAAACTGACGGGCATTTTCACCCGTTATCGGTACCGGATCACGCCCCTGACGATCGAAAGCGAGAACCGCGCCAGCGGAGATTGCGCCACCCAGAGACAAGACACCGTCGATTTCCGGATTGGCAAACAGCAAACTGGTCATCGCTTCCTGAGCAGGAGCCACGTTATATTCCGTATTCGTCTCGGTGATGATCTCGATGTCCTTATTGGCGTCGAGAACCGGTTGAGCACCCTTGCGGCGACCATCGCTGACCGAAACCCCCGCGGGACCGTTCATGATGATAATCTTGCCCTTGCCACCGAGCTGGTCAACCATCCACTGGGCAGCCCGCTCGCCCCATTCAGCCGAGTCGGTGTTGATTTTTGCTGTCAGATTTTCCGTATCGACCAGGCTGTCGAAATTGATGACGGCAATCCCCTTCTCGCAGGCATCAGCGATGACACGATCAAGCGCGGAGGACGAGCCAGCATCGATGACGATAGCATCGATATTGGCGTCGATCATCGATTGGATCTGCTGGATTTGCGTCTGCGCATTGCCCTGCGCATCGGTAATCATCAGGTCCTTGACCAGTCCTTCCTTCTTCAGCCGCGCCACTTCATCGACGATCGTAGCTTCGGTCTGTTTCATCCAGGTTGGCACGGCGTAGATATTCGCCCAGCCCACCGTATACGGCGCCTTGCGATCTCCCTTAACGCAATTTGCAGCCGCTTCGGCCGAGCCCACGCCAGCCATGCACAGTAGCGCTGCGCCGCTCACACCGGCCAGCAGCATACGGAAGCCTGATCCGGCTTTGGTCATAAAATGCATCATTGTCCCCTCCATCCAAATTTGACACATTCACAGCGCTAACAATGTCTGCTATAGTGTACATATGTCTGAATTATCAGACATTGCAATCATAGAAATTATTTTGCGCTTGGCAAGCGGGAAACTGTTTGCCGGTTTCAAAACGCCTAATTGACAGTCGGGCCTCTGCCGCCCACAAAGAAGAAGAGGCTGGAGACCATCGTAGAAACTATGGATAAAATTCTGATAGAACCCACGGCGAAACGTTCACGCGGACTGGAACGTGCCTTCGAGATTCTCGATTACCTGCGTGTCAGCCGTGCACCGGCCAATCCCAATGAGATTGCAGCACGCATCAAGGCTCCGCGCTCGACAGTCTATGAGCTGGTTAACCTGCTGCTCAGCAATGGCGTTCTTGAATATTCTGACGATGAGGGCCGTGTGTATCTTGGGCGCAAGCTTTATTTTCTCGGCGCCGCCTACGAAGACCATTTCAACTTCATACGCGAATGCGACCGTGCGCTTTCAAAAGTGGCGGAACAAACACGGGAAACCGCCCAGTTCTGCATGCTTGACGAGAATAAGTATACCGTCGTGCGCATGCGGGAGGGAGCCCGGCCATTCCGGATTTCGTCCGATGTCGGGCAGCGCGTTCCCATTCCGTGGACGGCTTCAGGACGGCTGTTATTGTCACATCTCGATGATGCCGAGATTCTGTCCTTCATTCCGCCGGAGGACTTCCAGCTTCCCGATGGCCAATGGCTTGCGCCGGATGTTTTCCTCGGCGAGGTTCATGCCGCACGCAAGGCCGGCGCCTTTACGTTCGACAGCATTGTCGACAGCTTCACACATTGCTTCGCAGTGCCTGTTGAAAGCGACGACGGAAAGTTCTGCGCGACAGTCTGCCTCGTCGCCCCGCGCGATGACGGCATTCGCAACCACGACATGTATCTGCAGGCCCTGCGAGAGGCTGCTCTCAGCTTGAAAGGAAAAGTTTCGGCTTTTCAACGTGATTAGAGCAGTCCCCACTTTCGGGACGACACGCCTAGAACATTTCAAGACTGTCGGCGGAATGTGGTTCAGCGCGTCAAAGCTGCCCCAATCCATTCCAGCCGCTTTTGAGGAATGAGGCCGTAATTGTAGAAATTCATGCCATCGACACCAGCCTGCTTTCCTGCATCGACCCGGGCAGCGAGTTCTTCTTTCGACTTCACGAGCGAATAAAACAGGCTGAGACCGAGTCCCACATATTTGTCGTCGGGTAATCTGGAGCGTGCATCACGAATTGTTTTTCCGATCAGTTCCGCACCCATGTCATAGCAGCAGAGAATAATGCCATCGCAGGCGGAGACAGCCTCCTCTAGATCGACACCTCCCAGCCAACCATCCTTCAAGTCGATCAATACGATTTTGGTTGCCGGGTTTGCCGCCGCGCGAATTTCGCCAATCAGGCTGGTTACCGGCTCGGTCCGCCATTGCAGAAAGGCATGAAGCGATGGCCAGTTGGCAAAAGCAGAGATTCCCGCTTGCGGGAAATCGGCAAACTGCTTTTGCGGAACTTCCCGCTCGCAGGCCTCGGCGATGAACTGTTTCACAACGGCCTGGGCATCATCCACATCGACACCGGCTGCCTTTGCCCGAGCTTTGCAATGGTCGCAGAAACACAGGGACATGAAGAAATCATCTTCGTCGGTGAGGCCGACACCATCCTTTTCGTGATGATGCTCATGCGCAAAGCCCATGAAGTTTACGCTTTCGAGCTCGACCATGTCCGGTTGATAACGCGAAGTGATATCCGTAACCAGGGTCACGACATATTCGCGCGCAACGGGGCTCGACGGGCAGAGATTGTAATAATTCGCATTGCCGAAAGCGTTGCGGGTAACATGGCCGGGATGAAGTTCTCCAAGGCGGCTATTGTGCAGACCAACTGTCCAGCACGATACCCGCAACCCGTCTTCTCTTCGACGCTCGATCAATCGCTGGAGCATGTCGCCGCGCTCAATGCAATTCTTTGCAACAAGCGGACGTATCTCTTTTCCTCTCCACAAGGTCTCATCCGGAGTGTAGTAGACGGTGCCGTCTTCGGGGAAATAAGCCTTTTGCAGAGGGCTGCGCGGCTGGAAAAACCGCCCGGCATGATAGGACGTCGCAAGACTGATCGTATTACCGCCTGCAATCTCGCGCAGTTCGGAGCAAACCGTATCCAGCCCCAGATCCTGTATGTCCCACGGATATGTCCACAACGACAGTTGCATGATGCCCCCATTTCCCTAACCGGATAGCCAGCTTATGAATTGGGAGGATTAACAGAACTGAGGGTTGGAGTTCAATTCATAACGACATTTTCCGTTGCCGGCCGCGTCATATTCGCTCTTCACCATCGTGACTGGTTTCGGGTGACGCGATTGGAGCGAACGGAATGCTCACATGTTCGTGCTGATCCACCCACTACCCGCCGGATATTGAGTTACGCAAGCCGGTATGCGCATCGAACAGATGTAAGCTATTGGGAACCACATCGAGCCCGATATTGTGCCCTTCCTGCAGGCGCATCGAAGTCGGCACAGCGATACTGAAGACATGTTTTCCGGCCCGAATTGTAACCAAGCGGTTCTCGCCGTGAAATTCGTTGCGTTCGATCTGGCCGCGAATTTGACCTCCTGCTTCGTTCAGTCGGAATGCTCCCGGACGTATGCCGACCGTTACCGGACCTGGTTTCAACCCGGAAGGACGCGGCAAACTTATGGTTTCATCGGCAATTTTCTCCTCATCAGCGTTCAGCTCGAAGAAATTCATGTTGGGCGTACCGATAAATCCGGCGGCAAAAAGCGTCGCTGGCGCCTGATAGATTTCCTCGGGCGTTCCCATCTGCTCTATGCGCCCATCTTTCATCAACACGATCCGGTCCGCCAATGTCATGGCTTCAAGCTGGTCGTGAGTAACATAAATGCTGGTCGTCTTCAGTTCGCGATGAAGATTGGCGATCTCGACCCGAAGGCTTCCGCGCAATTTGGCGTCAAGGTTGGATAACGGCTCGTCGAAGAGAAATACTTCTGGCGTCTTTATCATCGCGCGCGCGATTGCGACGCGTTGTTGCTGGCCGCCCGACAGCTCGGACGGCTTGCGTCCTAGATACACTTCAAGCCCCAGAGCGGCCACAACCGGCTTCAGCCTGTCGGCTATGGTCTGCTTCGGTATACCCGCGCGCTCCAACCCAAAAATGATGTTCTCCTGAACAGTCATATGCGGATAGAGCGCGTAGTTCTGGAACACCATGGCGATACCGCGGTCACCTGGATCGCGATCGTTCATCCGTTGGCCGCCGATCAGAAGGTCGCCGCCTGTGATTTCCTCAAGCCCGGCAATCATTCTCAAGATCGTTGATTTTCCACAGCCGGAGGGCCCAAGGAAAACTACAAACTCATGATCACTGATTTCAAGGTTGAAATCCCGGATGACTTCCTGCGCGCCATATCGCTTCAGTATGGACCGACATTCTACGGTAGACATCAGTTTTCCTCTCCATCCAGAATGATCTGCAACTTGATGTCAGTTGCACGCCCTTCCGCTGCGCGATCGAAAGCGGCAATGGATTGTTCGAATGGAAATATTCCCGAGATCAGCGGTTTAAGGTCAACTTTGCCTGCCGCGATCAGTGCAAGTGCGCGATCGAACACATTGGCATAGCGGAAGACCGTTTCGATCCGGCATTCCCGTGCCGTCGCCGCCGAAATGTCGAACAGTACGGGTTCGGGTGGCAAGCCAACCAACACAACCGCGCCACCGGGTCGTACTATCTTAAACAAGTCCCGAACGGCTGCTGCTGCTCCGGAACACTCAAACACGATATCGGCGCCCCAGTTTCCCGTAGCATCATTGACCGCGTCCACGATGTCGGCCTCACCCAGATTGATGCCGGTAATGCCGTCATAGGTTTCTGCGAGTTGCAGCTTGGCTTCCGAAAAATCCGAGATCAGAACACGGGAACAGCCTCCTGCCAGGGCCGCAAGCGCAACCATGATGCCGATTGTGCCACAGCCGGTCACGACGGCCGTATCGCCCGGATTGATGCGCGCGCGCGTTGCCGCCTGCATACCAACCGCAAAGGGTTCCACCATCGCACCTTCTGCAAAAGATACGTTGTCCGGCAGTTTATATGTGAAATTTGCAGGATGGATCGTTTCGGGGCACAGTATCCCATGGACGGGCGGGGTAGCCCAGAAACGCACAGCAGGATCGACATTGTAGAGGCCAAGTTTCGAAGCGCGCGAGAGCGGGTCTGGAATGCCCGGTTCCATGCAGACCCGGTCTCCTGGTTTGAGGTGTGCCACATTCCGACCGACCTCAACTACCGTACCTGCTGCTTCGTGACCAAGCACCATTGGCTGGTCGACCACAAAGTCTCCGATACGCCCATGCGTGTAATAATGCACGTCGCTTCCACACACACCCACAGTATGTAGTTTGATGCGGACATCATCCGGTCCCATATCGGCGGGGAGTTCAATTTCGCGCAGATTCAATTCGCCGATGCGTTCCAGAACAAGTGCTTTCATCGGATCATTCCTGATTTTGTTTTTTGGTGAAAACGGCATTTAATCCGCCCGCAAGAAGCCCAAGCAGAATTAAAGGTGGGAGGGAGAGAAGTACGACAGCGGCATTGAGGATGCCCCATGGCACATTCATGCCGAGCTGAGACATTTCAGAAGCGATGATAGGCAAGGTTTTGGCGCGAGACGTCGTCAGCATCATCGCCAGAAGGAATTCGTTCCAAACCAGAACGAAGGAGAAGGCGATGGCGCCGAATATCTGAAATCGGGCTATCGGCAGGGCAATCCTGAAAAATGTTGCATATCGCCCCAGCCCGTCGACCCGAGCGGCTTCCTCCACATGGAGGCTCACACGCTCGAACGCGGGAACCGACAGCCAGATCGTAATCGATGCAGTAATGATCAGATAAGTTATGATGAGAGAAAGGCGACTGTCGTAAAGATCAAGCGAAAGCCAAATCACCAGCATCGGGATGGCTATTGCTACGGGAGGCAGAAAACGCAACGACAGAACGAAGAACTGTGCTTCGGCTGTAAGCCTGTTCTTGTATCGTGCAATCACATAGGCAGCAGGTACGCCGATCAATGCGCCAATGACGACGGCGGACGAGCAGATGATAAGCGAGTTCGTGAGCGCACGCGCAACCGAGCGACGATTGAGCACATAGCTCATATTATCCCATACGGGCTGGAAGGCGATTTTCGGCGTGCTTACCAGCAGATCGGCATTGGTTTTGAATGCGTTGAGCAAAGTCCATAGCAACGGTAGCACGACGAGCGCTGCTGCAAAGACAAGAACCGCGCGCAGAAGGACGGTTGAAATCTTCATCGGTTCAGCCTCTTCCAGGCAATAGTGAAAATGACGATAGTCAGCAGCATCATGATGACGGCCATTGACGAGGCGTAGGAGATTTTTCCGGACTCGATGAAACCTTGCGAATAGGCATACATATCAAGGGTTTCGGTCGAGATGCCGGGGCCACCTCGCGTCATAACGTAAACCAGATCGAAAGAACGCAGGCTTTCGATTGCTTTGACGAGCAAAAGGCTTATCAGCGGGGTCTTGAGCATCGGCAGGGTGATGAAGCGATGTATCTCCCACCTTTTGGCGCGATCGATGCGAGCCGCTTCCAAAGGTTGGGCAGGCAAAGCCTCAAGCAATTTCAAGATAATAACCGCAAAAAACAGACCCCATTGCCAGACATCCACGAAAGCAACGGCCAGAAGCGCGCCAACCGGCGTCGAAAGTATATCGGGTGTGGCGCCAGTCAGTTCACGGATAGGCCAGGTCAGGGCACCATAAAGCGGATGGAAAGCAAACTTCCATACGAAGGCTGCGCAGACGCGCGGCAACAACACAGGAATGATGAACAAGACGCAAAGAAGATTTCGCATGCGCGGGCTGGCGGCTTCGAACATCGCAATACCAAGCCCGACGCCGGTTAACATGGTAAGTGCGACCGTCAGGACTTCCCATTTCAGTGAAACCCACAACGCGTTGAGAAAACGCGGATCGCTGAACAGATCGACATAGTTCGCAAACCAGACATATTCGGCCACTGGTTGTGACAAAGTGCGGTTCTGTAGCGAAATCGTAATCGCAAAAACGGTCGGAACCAGCGCCAGAACGACGAGAATGAGAAGGGTTGGTCCCAAGAAAAGGTATGGGAGCGAGCGTCCACGTTGCATGAACATTCCTTGTCTGAAGGCGATGACTAAAACGGCCTGCACCGTGAGGCACGCCTGGCTTCCAGGGCAGAATCCATCTTGGGAGGCGGGGCGGTTTCGACCAATATGGGCAATGAAACCGCCCCGAACGCACGGCACCTAGAGCGGTTCCAGTTAAAACGGAGCCGCTCTAACTATTTGTTTCGCCACATTATCCTACGCAAAACCGCTTCGCACTTTTGCCGGCAATGCTCTAGAGTTTCTCAGCGAATGACTGAAGCTCGTCGAGCGTCGACTTGATATCCTTACGGCTGCCGGTGATAAGTTCTTCCAGCATGATACCCCACTGATTTCCCAGTTCCTGCCAGCGCGCGTCCTGCCAGAAAGTAACTGTTGTGCGCTCGCCGGTAGCGGCCATCGCATCTGCAAGGTTCTGTCCGAAGGTCTCGGCATATTTCGGGCTTTGATAGGTGCTGGTGCGGGTCAATTCGCCCGGCTGACCTGCAGCCAAACGACGGGCCTCCTGCTCCTTTGAGGTGGCCCAGGCTACAAAAAGCCCGGCGCAAGCCTTATCCTCGTCCGTCGCATTGGCTTTTGACGCAATTGCAAAGCCATGTGCGTAACCAGCCCCCGGAAGCGGCGTGGGCGGAACCGCAAAGGCAACCTTGTCTGCGACTTGGCTCTGTGCCTTATCTACCGACATGCCGCCCAGGGGAGCCGATTCAATAATGATTGCTACCTTGCCTGCCCGGAACGCACCGGTGGATTCATCCCAGGAGCCTGTCTGTGTGCCCGGAGCAGAATACTTGAAAAGATCGAGATATTCCTGGGTCGCCTTTACTGCTGCGTCCGAGTTGAAAGCGGGCTTGCCATCCTTGAACCATTCGCCGCCGTTTGCCTTGAACAACGGCATCCACCGCCAGACATTGGCACCCGAGCCGCGCTGTCCACGCAGTGCAGTTCCATAGACGCCGTTCTCCGGGTCATGCAACTTGGCGACAGCGGTCTTGTATTCGTCCCAGGTCTTGGGCGGCTGGATGCCTGCCTTTTCGAGCAGATCGGTACGATAGACCATCAGGTCACCACCGCCCTGAACAGGTGCGAACCACTGCTTGCCGTCATATGTGGCAGCCGCGCGCATGCCTGCATCGAAATCGTCGTAATCATATTCCTTGGGGTAAAAACCCTCGAGCGGAACGATCCAGCCCGACGAAGCAAACAAGGCGAGATTAGCCTCATCAACATAGTAGACATTGTAGCTGCCCACGGTCGATGCGTCCGCCTGCGACTTGGCACGGCGGTCATTCTCGTTCAGATAGCTGATTTCGAAACCGGCACCGGAGAGTTCTTCAAACTCGTCCACATAGTCTTCCAGCAAAGTAAGACCGTCACGCGGCTGCGCCAGGACTCTTACATCCTTGCTGCAGACCGCAGCCGCCAAAGCGCTGGAAGCGGCAGTGAGCGCGATGATAGCGCAACCGGTACGCAAGATTATACGTAGCATGTCATCCTCCCAATTATGTTCCCACCGGATGCTCCTCTTCCCCGCATCCTGTCGTTTGAATTTTGTAAAAACAGCGAGAAGGGACTAGTTTGTTTTCCGTCAATAATTGATACTATTTTGACATTATGATGCCTTACATGGTGCAGTATCATGGTTTTATCATCGGAATTTTCTTCCGCTCTCCCGAACGCCTATGCCGCCACACGAGAGCGCATCACCCTACCGGGTGGAAAATCCTATCTCATTCGCCGCGACGACTATCCCAATCCGATATGTATCTGGAACTATCATCCGGAGTGGGAAATCCATTATATTCCTCACGCACAAGGGTTGGCTTATGTTGGCGATTACGTGGGACCATTCCAGCCTGGCCATCTCGTTCTTACCGGAACCAATCTGCCCCACAACTGGATCACGCCAGGCGCGACATCTATTCCGGGCCGTGATCTCGTGCTTCAGTTCAATGCCGACGCACTTATTCAGGTTCGGTCTGTCTGCCCCGAATTCGAAGTGCTGCATCGCCTGAAACAATTATCCCGCCGGGGGATCGAAATCGCAGGTCAGGAGGCGCTCGACATAGGGGAAATGATATTGTCACTGCACCGGCAGTCGGATGCAGCAGGCCTTGGCCTTTTCCTTGAAATATTAAATGCGATTGACAGCGCTGAGCAAAAGCGGCCCCTGGCAAGCGAGCATTTCGTATCGCTCTACAGCGAAGCCTCCGATAAACGGCATCGGCGTATTGATCAGGCTATCCAGATTCTGCAATCAAATCCCGATCGCCAGATGCAGGATGTTGCCGAAGCTGTCGGGTTGGACACGGCGTCTTTCTCCCGCGCTTTCAAGCGACTAACAGGCATGACCTTCTCGACCTACAGCCGTTCCGTTCGAGTGTGGCGAGCACGAACCTTGTTGGTAGAAACAGATCTCGCAATAACCGATATTTGTTTTGAAGCCGGCTTCAACAATCTGTCCAATTTCAATCGTTATTTCTTATTGGAGACGGGGCTCACTCCGCGTGCATATCGAAATGCCGCGCACATCCGTGATAGCTCGATTGCGGCAGCATCGCGGACCCTGTGAGCAGAGCGTGACGGGGTATCGCCATTGCCAGAGTTTAGAGTGCCTATCTGAAAGAATCAGATCGGCGCTTTAAGTGCCTGTTTTTACGCGCATCTTTTCCGAATATCGTCTCACACTTTTGGGGATGCGCTCTAAACTGGGCCAAAGTCCAGAACAATGCCGGTCAGGATGATCGTTAGAACGAGCGCCGCAATGACGGCGTAGACGTAGTCACGCTCACGCAGGAAAAGATATATCACCAGCACAACGCGGGTGATCGGCAGGAGAATGAATATCGCAATACCGGCTTTCACGATGTCATAGCCGCTTAAGGAAAGCGAAAACACCGCCTGTAATGGTTCAACTTCCATTATCGCAACACCGACTGCGATCAGGGCAGAGGCGAGCCATGAACCGTACCAGAGCAGTGTCGCGACGGCCCCGTCCCGACGCCCGGAATCTTCGACAGGTTTCATTTCGAACCCCCAATGATTTCAATACCGAAAGCGCTCAAAAGCATCTGTACCGCGAGTATGAGAAGGACCACGACGAAGAAGACACGCAGCTTTTCCGCCGGAAGGCTCATCAGCAGCCGGGCACCGACCAGCGCGCCGATCACCGAGCCGAGCGCAATCGGGCCCGTGATCCCGATATCGATGTCGCCCCGAACAAAATAAGCGCTGGCGCTCGCGGCAGCTGTGACCCCGATCATGAAATTGGAGGTGGCGGACGAGACTTTGATGGGTAGTTTCAAGGCAGTGTCCATCGCCGGTATTTTGAGAACGCCCGAGCCAATGCCCAGAAGCGCCGAGACCAGTCCCGCCCCATACATCAGCGCCATGCCCAGCGGAACATGCCCGACCCGATAATGCACCTCCTGCCCCGATGCCGGATCGGGAAAGCTGGAATGCAGCCGAAGGCTTGTGGCAAGGCTCGTCGCAACGGGCGCGGTTGAACTCATTTCCTCGCGCCGTCGCACCAGCATCTGCTTGGCGGAAAGCACCAGAATGGCTGCGAACAGACCGTACAGAACTGAAGTCGAAACGATCCCGATCAGAAACACGCCGGTCAGCGCACCGAAGGTGGTCGCCGTCTCCAGAACAATCGCAAGCCGGATGTTGGTCAGTCGCCTCTTCAGCAGCGGAGCCGCGCTGCCGCAGGAACATGCGATGACCGAAACGATGCTCGCACCGATAGCGACATGAATGTCCACGCCAAAAAAGAGCGTGAGCGCCGGTACGATGAAGATGCCGCTTGCCATGCCCAGCACACCGCCAAGTGCGCTTGCGCCAAAAGCGGCCGAAAACAACCATAAAGCCAGCATTTCCACCCCACCTACTTGCGATCGCGTGGTCGCCGGGCCAGGCGAGTGACGAAGCTGATGAGGTCTCCGCGATAATGGAGCTTTTCATAGTCTATCGCCCGATGTCCTTCAGTGAAGGATGTACGCTCGATCAGAAAAACAGCGCTGCCGGGCTTCACCCCGAGGGCCGCTGCAACGTCCGGAGCAGCGCTGACAGCCTCCAGCCGATACTCCGCTTCGACAAGGGGCAAATCATATCTGTCTTCAAGCAGTGTGAAGATCGGCTCGACGTCCAGATCGTGTGTGACAATCTTCTCACCGATTTCACGCGGCAGGTATGTTTCATCCAAAGACATGGCGACGCCGTCGGCAAGCCGGACACGCCGAATTCGCATGACCAGAGCTCCGGACGGCAGAGCAAGCTGCCGTGCAACATCTGCATCGGCAGGCACAATCTCCTTGTCGAGCAGTTGCGCCGTCGCGGCCCGACCAAGCGCCTGCATGTCTTCGACGAACCCGGTCAACTCCGTCAATTCCTGAGTGACCTTGGGTTGAGCGACGAACGTGCCCTTGCCGCGGCGGATTTCGACGAGGCCCCGCGCCACCAGATTCTCGACAGCCTTGCGAACAGTCGTCCGGCTGACACCAAAGCGTTCAATCAGACGATCTTCCGGAGGAAGCTGACTTCCAGTCGGCAAAATACCGGCTGCAATATCGTCTGCCAGCGATGTTTCTACCCTGGCATAGAGAGGAGCATGATCTTGTGTGATTTTCATTCAGACATAGTGACATCATGATGTCACTATGTCAACGAACGCCCCTATGAATGAACCTTTTCATTAGTTGTTTGTTAACCATGCTGGAGGACATCGCCATGCAGTTGATTTTTTGGATTGAGATAACAGCGATCCTGGCCGTCAGCGCTGTCGTCTTCGGCATTACCTGGATCGAGACCCACAAGAAATGACGCGATTTTTGCTGACGGACCAGACATGGCTCTGGTTCGGCGTTATCGTGCCGACAGTCGTGGGCTTATATCTGCTTTGGAGACTGCCCCTCTGATTTCAGTGGGTGTGGCTGCATCCATGTGGTTGTTTCAGATAATCCCTTTCAGGCTCAAAAGCCCGAAGGCAGCGATTGTACAGGCATCTTTGATATCGCCGCGAAGGATCATCTCTATTGCTTCCCCGATAGAAAAGCGGCGGCAGATCAGCCCCTGCTCTTCGGCATCAAGACTGGGCTTCCCCATCTGTAGCCCTGTGGCGAGAAAGATGTGGCACTTGTTGGCTGCAAAACCATAGGCTTCGTAAGTCTCGCCAAGATAGACCATGTCCGCAGCAGTCAGCCCGGTTTCCTCTCGCAACTCTCCGCGAGCCAGAACCAATGGATCGACATCCGCCTGCTCCTGCCACGCTCCTTGCGGAAGTTCCCAGAAGCGGTTCCCGACCGGATAGCGGAACTGCTCCACCAGATAGACGCCGTCCTCGTCGTCCATCGCGAAAATCATCGCCGCATCGTTCTTCTCAACGACGCCATAAATGCTTTCACTGCCGTCCGGATAAACGATGCGATCCTCGCGAACCTTCATCCAACGATTTTCATAAACCTGCCTGGACCCCAGTGTTTTAATTTCGGACATTGCGTCCCCCCAATAAAAATTCGTCGTTCTTTTCCGACAGGCTAGCGTTGAGGCTTTCCTATCGCAACAGACTGTTGAGTTGGCGCGCAAACTGCGCCAAGGTGTTGGGCATGTTTGATTGGCCACTCATATTTGCCAGCCTGCTAGCTATCGGTGTGGCGGTGTTTTTGATCTACTGCTTTGCGGTGATGATTTTCGCCAAGCCAGACGGCAAGCCTGTCGAGCCAACGGCTATCGACACGGTCGATATGCTGCCGTTCATGAACCACGACGCTGATTGATATCCCGCTCTCAAGGCCCAAAATCTGCGCGCCCGGAATCTATTCGGATGTAGCGCCGCCATGCTTATTTTCCGCATTCACTGGATGTTTTGGCATTGAATGCCTCGTTTCCAACGCCCTGATAGTGCTAAAAATTTGATCAGCAAGAAATAGAATTATTCTTAAAAACAATGCCCGAAACACAACATCACAAGAATGTAATTTAGTACATTTTATAACATCATTATATCATAAACAGACGCCACGATCAGCTCTATATCTTGCCATTGGAGATGCAGACCATGATCCACTCGACATCGAATACAGTCGCCTCGGGCGCACCGGAAGGCGGAGTTCGTGCGTTTGGCAATCCCGGCAGGCTTCAAGAATTGCAGGCCAAAGTCGAAGATGCCAAGCGCAAGGCTAACAACAGCTTGCGACGGGCGCAATCCGCGCCTGAGCCGCATGTAACGACGAATTCCATTTTCGTGTCTCTCTACGAAGAGCATCTGCGCGACCGGGAATCGTTATTTTCATCATTGCGACAGCTTGATGATATGCGCAAAAATGCGAGTATCTGAGGCGACGTGCCCATGAACATGCTTTGCCGTGAAAGAATGACCAAGAATTACGATCAGCCAGAATACGCCGTGCCTTCTGCCGATATATCCCGGATGGCTTTGACCGAGGAGCTCGTTTCGCTGAGCCTTCGGCTTGAAGTTGATCGCGGTCCCGATCCGAGCCGTGCATCGATCACCGATAATGAGGTCGAGGAACTGGCCGATCAACTCTTTCACGAAGCAGGAGGCGATCCGCTTTGGGTTTTTGCCTATGGTTCCTTGATCTGGAAACCGGATTTCGATGCGGTGGACTCGCGCGCCGGAACTGCGAACGGCTGGCACCGTTCATTCTGCCTTCGGCTAACGCGCTGGCGCGCAACGATGGCACAGCCCGGCCTCATGCTGGCGCTGCGACCGGGCGGTAGCTGCAAAGGAATTGTTTTTCGGCTGTCCGACGAGGACCGCCTCGGACAATTGCGCAGAATGATCCGGCGCGAAATCAATTCGATTGACGATGCCTATTCCATTCGCTGGGTGTCAGTCGACACCGAAGATGGGCCTGTGCGTGCGCTCGTTTTCTGGGCTGGGCCGCGCGGAGACAGGCTTTCGGATAAATTGCCTCTGACGTCGGTGGCCCGACTGCTCGCGCGCGCCTGCGGACATATGGGTTCCTGCGCCGAATATCTCTATCTCACCGTCAAGCATCTGGAAGAAAAAGGCATTCGCGACCGCAATCTGTGGGAATTGCAGCGCCTGGTCGCCGAAGAGATCATCAGCATTTATTGCGAGGATATGCCCGTCCAGAACCTGGATCCGGCATAAGGGAAACCGCCTTAATCCTGATAAGCAAGACTATCACTGAAATTGCCGCTGAAATTGCGTCCGGCTTCACGGGCGATATTGGCCACAAGCGTGATCAGGCGCGTTGCCGCGCTCTCCAGGTAAATAGCGCTATAGCTCGTCGCCGGGAAAACGGCATTGGTGTTCAGTACCTGTAGCTCGCCCGTCCGAAGCTCTTTCTGAATCACCACCGGTGGAATGACCGAAATCCCTACCCCAGCCGAAATCATGTTGATCGTCGTGGTGAGCGAGTTGGAATAGTGAACGGTCGCATCTTTCAGCCGTTCTTCCGAGAAATAATTGATGATCTGCTGATAATTATAGGAACCGCTCTCGTAGGAAATGAGATTGCAGCCGAGCAGGTCATCGCGGGACAGCATGTCTTCTGCCCCGCCCGGAAACTGATTGCTGCGCGATATCCAGAACATGCCGAAAGTACATATGTCGACGATACGCAGATTAGACGTCGGTTCGGGCTTGATGGCGAAGACAATATCGAGCTCTCGCTGCTCCAGCTTCTGCACGATCCCTTTTGATGACGAGGTCGTGATCGAGATGCGGATTTGCGGGTAGCGCTGCCGGACAATATCGAGAATGCCCGGCAATATGGTCATGGCGAGGCTTGGAACGATGCCGATCTTCAGCGTGCCTTCAAGCCCGTTCTGCGGGCTCAGGCTTTCCACCAGATCGTGGTAGCGGCGAACCACGTCACGCGCGCCCTCGACAAAAGCTTCGCCTTCCGCCGTCAGGTTGACGTCGCGGGCATCGCGGTCGAAGAGCCGGAACCCGAGCTCCTGCTCCATCGCGCCGATACGATTGGATATTGCCGCTGGCGTCATGTTGAGGCGAGCCGCCGTCGCCCGGAAATTACGCAGTTCCGACAACCAGATCACCGTTTCCAGAAAACGGATATTCATGGACGGGTATGTCCCTTCCCATTTCAATTACCCGCGCGCCTGCGTTTCTTGAAGTCCCTTATTGCGCTCCGGGCAACCAGATTCGTCCTTTCTTTCTAAGACACTTGCGGGGTGAAAATAAGCAAATAGTCGTATTCCACCCCACAAATGATAGGGGCCGGTTTAAACCGGCCCCTATCGGATCAGCTTCCCGCATGGGCGAGAATTTTCTTGGTGGCGCCAGACACGTCACCGAGCTTGAGGCCGGTCTTCACCGATGCCTCGCGCACCTTGCCCTTGTCCTGTATGTCGAGCGCACGCGAGGCGACCGCATTCACCTCATCACGCGGCAGGACCAGAACCCCGCTCTCATCGGCCAGAATGGCATCACCGGGATTGACGACGACACCGCCGCAGGAGACCGGAATGTTGATGCCGCCACCCAGATCATAGAGCCGGGTGGTGATGGGCGAGATGCCCCTTGCCCACATCGGAAAATCGGAATCCTCGATTTCCGTCAGGTCGGTGCAGGGACCATCCACGATGCCTGCAACAGCACCGGAGGCCTTCGCAGCGATGGTCACACCGCCGCCCCAGCACGCATAGCGGTCGTCGCCCATCCGGTCCACCACCAGAATATCGCCGGGACGGAGCATTCCGGTGACGTGGTGAAGCAAAGTGGAATCCGGACCCGGTATGGCGATGGTGACGGCGGTGCCAACCACACGGCGCTTCGGGAGGAGCGGCTGGATGGAACGGTGCATGAAACCGAAGAAACGCCAGTGCCCGACGGTGGCCGTTTCGACCCCCGATAGGAGCTGGAGATCACCGGCAGGAATCTGCTCCGGCATGGGATTGATCGTGTACATATGGCGCCTCCTAAGCGCAGGCTTGCAACTGCTTGCCGATGCGGCGATGGCTGACCATGGGGATAAGCGAACGCACACGCTCGATCTGCGCACGCTCGATGCGCGCCGTCACGAAGCCGACGCCGTCGGATGCGCGCGCCACGACATGGCCCCACGGATCGCAGACCAGCGAGTGACCATAGGTATGACGCCGCTCGCCATTCGAAACCGTGCTGCCGGTCTGGCCACAGGCGGCAAAATAGGTCTGGGTTTCGATGGCACGGGCACGCGCCAGCACTTCCCAATGATCCTTGCCGGTTTGCAGCGTAAATGCGGCGGGAAGAACGATGACATCGGCACCAGCCTTTTCCAGCTCCAGATAAAGTTCGGCAAAGCGGATGTCGTAGCAGATCGCGCAGCCGATCTTGAACCCGTCGAGGTCGTAGACGACGACATTCTCGCCCGGCTTGACGGTTGCGGATTCCTTATAGGCCGTCCCGTCCGGCCCGACGATGTCGAACATATGGATCTTGCGATAATGCGCGATCTCCTTGCCTTCGCGATTGAAGACGAAGGTGGAATTGTATATCCGCTTTTCGTTTGGAACCTTTTCCATCAGGGTTCCGGCATGGACGAAGACCTTATGCTCGCGGGCAAAATCCTGCGCCATCTTGTAGGCAGGACCGCCGGGGACGCTCTCTGCCGCTGCAAGCTTTTCTTCCGGAGTACCGCCGTAGTATTCGAAATATTCGGGCAGCACGATCAGGTCCGGAGAATCCGTGCGCACGGCATCTTCCATCAATCCCCGCGTAATACGCAGGTTTTCTGCCTTGTCGGTCTGCGGGCTCGTTTGGATCAGGCTAATCTTCATTTTTTCCTCCAGCGAATGAGTGGGTATTCAGTTCAGGTAATCATCAGGCAACGAGGGCTTCGCTTTTCAGCATGTTCACGGTTGAAACCATGCCCTGGCGAAGCGTCATGTTCTGTGTGGCGACGACCAGCATCGCGGCGCCCTCTTCCTGCGCGAAGCGTCGTTCGGCTTCGGTCCAGGCAGGCATGATCCATGGCTTACCGACAGCGCGTGCAGCCGCCGCACAACGGCGCAGATCGGCCTTGTCGTCATCATTGAAAGCGTAGGCTCCCCGACCGCGCGCAAGCGCCAGATCCGAAGGGCCGGGAAACAAGCCGTCGACCGTATCAAGCGCGATAATCTTCTCGACGTCGGCAAGGCTTTCCGCAGTCTCGATCATGGCGAAGCATTTGGTGCGCTTGTTCTCTTTTTCGAAAGCATCGGTCGCCGGACGGGCATAGCCAAAAATGCGGCCACCGGTATAAGAGCGCGTGCCAACGAGCGGATATTTTGCAGCTTTTGTCACCTGATGCGCATGGTCCACACCGAGAATATGCGGAACGATGACGCCATCCGATCCGAAGTCCAGCGCCTGCTGGATGGCTTCCGGCGTCGGTGCCAGCACCTTGGTCAAAGTGGAGAGACCCTGCGCCTTGGTGAAAGCCAGAAACTGGTCCAGTGTCGACAGGTCGAAGGTTCCGTGCTCGAGTTCCAGAACGAAGGATGAGAAGCCGCAGGTCCGGGCAATTTCGAGATAGCTGAAATGCGGTTGCGACATCCAGAGGGCGATATTTTCCATGCTTGCAGTCACTTTCAGTTGGGAGGTTATTTGCCGATTGTGCGTGACAATCCGAGTGTGCGTTCGATAACGAAGATGATGAGCAGCGTGGCTGCGATCAGCACGACCGAGATGGAAGCGGTCATCGGGTCGGTGCGGCTTTCGACATAGTTGAAGATTTCAACCGGCAGCGTCGTCATGCGCGGTCCGGTGATGAAGAGCGAGATCACCACCTCATCGAATGACAGGAGGAAGGACAAAGCCGCACTTGCCACCAGACCCGGCATCATCAACGGCAGGGTGATGCGACGAAACACGGTGAACGGCGATGCGCCCAGCATCGTGGCGGCCTCTTCTACCGATGGCGGCAAAGTCGAGAATGCCGTTATCATGATGCGGATGACGTAAGGGGTCGTCACGATCAGATGGGCGATCACCAGACCGGTGAACGTTCCGAGCAGTTCCAGCCGCACGAAGACCAGCAGAATGGCAAGGCCAAGCACGATGGACGGCAGAAGCAGCGGCGCGGTGAAGAGGTTCAGCACTGCTTCGCGTCCACGGAACTGATAGCGGCGGATCGCATAGGCCGCCGGGATACCCGCCAGCAGCGACAGGACGGTGACGACAGATGCAATGCCGAGGCTGATCCAGAACGCCTGAATGAGCGTTTCATGGTGCAGCATTTCCGCATACCACCGCACACCCCAACTCTGCGGCGGAAAAGTGAGATAGTTGTCGTTGCTGAACGATAGCGGCACGACGACCAGAATGGGGGCCAGCAGGAACAGATAGAGCAGGCCGACCAGAAGGCGGAATGGCAATGAAGTTGAACCAATCATCTCGTTTCTCCTTTGCCAGTCAGTCGATACGACGTGCGATGCGGGAATAGACCATCAAGGCGAGACCGAAGATGATCAGGACAATGACGGAGGTTGCGGCGGCACGCGGCCATTCAAGCTGGATCACAGCCTGATCGTAGATTTCCGTCGCCAGCAGGAACACGCGTCCGCCGCCCAGCAATTTCGGCGTGATGAAGGAGCTGATCGCCAGCACGAAGCAAAGCAGGCAGCCAAGTGCGATACCCGGCAAGGTAAGCGGCAGGATGATCCGGCGAAACCGCGTGAAGGCATTGGCGCCAAGGGATGCCGCAGCTTCTTCAAGCGAGGCGTTCAGACGCCCGAAACCGGCAATCAGCGACAGCGCCATATAGGGGATCAGGATTTCCACCATGCCGATGAATACGCCGAGCGTATTGTTGACGAGCCTGATGGGGGAGGAAATGAGGCCGAGATTCATCAAGGCTCCATTGACGAGCCCCTGGTCGCCGAGAAGCACCATCCAGCCATAGGTGCGCACCACACTGCTGACGAGCAACGGCGAGACTGTCACCACGAAAAGGAAGTTGCGCCAGACCGGCGAAACACGATGCAGGAAAAGCGCTATTGGATAGGCGCAAACCAGCGTTGCCAGCGTGATGAACGCGCTCAGCCAGAGCGAGTTGAACACAAGCCCCCAATTGAAGCTGTCGGTGAAGAAATTGATGTAGTTTTCGAACGTGTAGCGGTCTGTCAGGACGCCGCCGCTTTCGCTCTGCAGGAAGGATATTTGAGCCAGATGCGCAACCGGCGCGATGAAGGCGATGAGATTGATCAAGGCCATCGGCAGAAGGAGCGCAACTGCGACGAGACTATAGCGCCTGCGTCTCGATGGCTTTGCCGGAATGATATCGGTTGACGTGATCGCTGTCATGACATCAGCTCCCGAAAACCAGCATATCTTCCGGTTTCCATTCGCACAGCAGCCGGTCACCGGTATGGAACGCATGTCCCGCGCTGGCGGTCGGTACTTCTACTTTCAGGCAAGCGCCCTCGATCTCGATGTCGTATTGAACGATGTCACCGATATAGGTCGTGCGCTCGACCACGCCGTGCGCGCTGTTGGTTACGACGCTGACAAGATTGCGATCGCGGTTGGGCGTGAGATTGATGCGATGCGGACGAATGGCAATCTGCCCTGAGCCGCGCGACTTTCCATGCGTGTTGCAGCGATAGGTGCCGCTGCCCAGCCGACAGACATTTTCGTCGACGATCTCGCAATCATGGACATTGGCGCGACCGACAAATTTGGCCACAAACAGGGAGGACGGCTTTTCATAGATTTCTTCCGGCGAACCGAGTTGCGCCAGCTTGCCGCTATCCATCACGCCGACGACATCGCACATTGTGAGCGCTTCGACCTGGTCATGCGTAACGAAAACCGTGGTGATGTCGAGGCGCTTCTGGATCTCGCGGATTTCGATCCGCATGTCGTCGCGCAGCTTCGCATCCAGATTGGACAGGGGCTCGTCGAGCAGAAGAATGCGCGGGCGGATAACCAGCGCGCGCGCCAATGCCACGCGCTGCTGCTGACCACCAGACATTTCTTTCGGCTTGCGCGAACCGTAGCCGGGAAGCCGCACCATTTCGAGCGCTTCCTCGACCCGCTTCTTCGCTTCGGCCTTGCCGACCTTGCGCATATCGAGACCGAAAGCGACATTTTCGGCCACGGTCATATGCGGGAACAAGGCGTAGTTCTGGAAAACCAGACCGATATCGCGCTGATGGGGCGGCCTGTGTGAAATATCGTTGCCATCGATCAGGATGTTACCGTCTGATATCGAGGCGAGACCGGCAATCATGCGCAAAGTCGTCGTCTTGCCGCAACCGGATGGGCCGAGGAGACCGAGCAGTTTTCCGCGTGGCAGATCGAGATGAAGGTCGTCCACTGCCCGGTAATTGTTACCGTAGAGCTTGGTGAGAGCCTTCAACTGTAGAAATGAGTTTTCTGCTACCATATCGAAACCTGTGAGGGGTCGTTGCCGCCCCGGCGAAACGGGGCGGAAGCGTGAATTTCAGGGTGAGGTAGGGATCTAACGACCAGCCGGAATGATCTGACGGCGCCAGGGATTGAGCAGCTTGTCGCGCATATCGCCGATTGTCATCCAGTTGACAGGAATGAGCTTTTCGCGCTGGGCCGTATCCATGTACGGGATGCGCTTTTTCGTTTCGTCGTTCACATCCGCTTTCGTGTTCGATGGCGCATAGAACATGATCTCGGCGAACCGGGCTTGCGCCTCGGGACTTATTGCATAATCGATGAATATCCTGGTTGCATCCATGTTCTTGCCGTTGGCAATCGCACTGATGACGTTCACTTGCGCAGCCGTGCCTTCCTTCGGTCCAACCGACTGAAGCTTTCCGCCGGTCTGGTCGAAGTAGAACTGGGCGCGAGCATTATAGCCGATGGACAAGGTCGCCGTGCCGTTTGCAACCAGCGTATAGGCATCGGGCTTCGGTTCCCACGTCTGCACGGCAGGCGCCAGTTCCACCAGCTTGTCGACGCCCGGCTTCACAGTCTTCGTATAGTCGTCTTCACCAGCGAGACGGTTCGCGATGATCGTCAGCAGGATGGCCTGAATATCGCCGCCGCCCTGCGCCGGGATGATGACCTTGCCGCTTTGCTGCTTGTCCCAGAGCGCTTCCCAGCTAACCGGTGGACTTTCCGCAAATGCATCGTGGTTATAAAGCAGCGAAAGCGTGTCATATGTAATGGGAATTGCGGAACCAGCGAGTTCCTTGCCGAGATCGGCAACATCCGCATAATTTTTGAGCGATGCCGGATCGAGCTTTTCGACCAGCCCTTCCTCATCGGCAATCTTGGCGACCGAAAGGTCATAGATGACCGCATCCGTTTGAGGCGAGGATTTCTGGGCGCGCATGTTGCCGAGCGATGTCGCGGCATTCTGCACGCCGTAATAGGTGACCGTGATGTCGGGATGTTCCTTCTGGAACGGTTCGATGACGGCCTTGACGTAATTGTCCTGGAATGCGCCGCGATATCCCATCACGGTAATTTCCGCAGCATTGGCCGCGAAAACAGTCATTGCCGAAACACTCAACGCTAAACTTGCCAGAAAAGCCGATTTTCTGTTGATCGAACGTGCCATCAGTCACTCCCCTTTTGTTTGAGGATAAGGTGAAGAATGGTGGCCGGAGCGTCCAACGACTTATTCTGTCCGCCTGTTCGATTTTGCTTTATGCCTTTGAATTTCCCGGCTTTCTGCTCCCGAATGACAAGCGGCGAGACCGGGATGATGCAAGCTGAATATCAGGCGTGATGAAATTGTAATCCGTTGCCTGTTTTTTGAGCAGACATTTTCCGCTTTCTGTTGCGCAAATCTTGCCCGCTCGGTCGCATTTGCCGTTTCCACCTTAAAAATGCGCCAAATTCGAAACTGGCACGGTCCTTGCTTCTATTAAATCGAACACCGAGCCGCGCGACACCGCATGACTTGTGGTGATTGATCAACCGAGGATGACAGAGAGACTAGCGATGACCAAGTACAAGCTCGAATACATTTGGCTCGATGGATGCACCCCTGCTGCTGGCCTGCGCGGCAAGACGCAGATCAAGGAATTCGACGCTTTCCCTACGCTTGAGCAACTGCCGCTCTGGGGCTTCGACGGCTCATCGACGATGCAGGCCGAAGGCCGCAGCTCCGATTGCGTCTTGAAGCCGGTCGCGATCTATCCCGATCCTGCGCGCAAGAACGGTGTTCTTGTGATGTGCGAAGTCATGATGCCGGATGGCGTCACGCCGCACCCGTCCAACAGCCGCGCAACCGTCCTTGAAGACGACGATGCATGGTTCGGTTTCGAGCAGGAATATTTCTTCTACAAGGATGGTCGCCCGCTCGGCTTCCCGGAACAGGGTTTCCCTGCCCCGCAGGGTCCCTATTACACCGGCGTCGGCTACAAGAATGTCGGCTCCATCGCCCGCAAGATCGTCGAGGAACATCTTGATCTCTGCCTCGATGCCGGCATCAATCACGAAGGCATCAATGCGGAAGTGGCCAAGGGCCAGTGGGAGTTCCAGATTTTCGGCAAGGGCTCCAAGAACGCCGCCGACCAGATCTGGATGGCCCGCTATCTCCTGCTTCGTCTCTGCGAACAGTATGAAATCGATATCGAATTCCATTGTAAGCCGCTCGGCGACACCGATTGGAACGGCTCGGGCATGCACTGCAACTTCTCGACCAAATATATGCGTGAAGTGGGCGGCAAGGACTATTTCGAGGCGCTCATGGCGCAGTTCGACAAGAACCTTCAGGACCATATCGACGTTTACGGCCCGGACAACCACATGCGCCTGACCGGCAAGCATGAAACCGCCCCATGGAACAAGTTCTCCTACGGCGTTGCCGACCGCGGCGCTTCGATCCGCGTTCCACACGCGTTCGTCAGGGATGGATATCGCGGCTATCTGGAAGATCGCCGCCCGAACTCGCAGGGCTGCCCGTACCAGATCGCTTCGCAGGTTCTGAAGACGATCTCTGAAGTCCCGACCTCGGAAGACGAAGCACTCGCTGCTTAATTTCTAGAGCATGTCTCCCGAAAGTGGGAACCGGTTTTTGGGATAAAGACATGCGTAAAAACAAACAGATAGAGCATTTCCAATGATTCAATCAAAACAGGAAATGCTTTAGACGAACGGCCTGCTTGAAAAATTCAGCAGGCCGTTTTGCTTCATTCTCGCGAAACTGCAGACAACAAAAAAGGCCGGGGCGAAAACGCACCGACCTTCCTGATCATCGCTTTCCTACCAGTGCCAGTACATCCGTGGTCAAAAGCATCAAGCGATGAAGGCTATTGCGAGCGACAGACGCGTTCCAGCGCTCTTAAGCAATGCCTATGACAGCCATATAGGTGCACATCTTGTTCAAAACAAGGTCGTGCAACAATTT